>Ga0007854_10000989_pt1 | contig 18450 bp, 14 predicted proteins | sample CryBogCBH12Aug08_FD_60382 | JGI IMG/M metagenome (GOLD analysis project Ga0007854, IMG submission 60382) | Freshwater microbial communities from Crystal Bog, Wisconsin, USA - CBH12Aug08 | ecosystem: Environmental > Aquatic > Freshwater > Lake | place: Crystal Bog, Wisconsin, USA | collected...
TTCCCCACGTCGAATGTCCTGATCAATACGTTCCTACGCTCGATCATTGTCATCCTCGTTATGATCTTAGGGTTTCAGTCATCGTGGTACGAAGCGTACTGGGGAGCGGTGATTCATGATGCCATATCTCTTTTCATCGTGCGGTCATACATCAGGTAGGAATAATCCGCGTTCAGTATAATTAATGAGTGGTGCGACTATAGCATACTCATCAAATATCGCATCCTATTTGAACGGAGATCAGATTTCCGCAATGTGTCTGGCTCCCTCATTATTCGGTTTAAAGTCCTACTGGAACAGCTTCTTTTTTGGTACATCAAATGGAAACCTCTACAACTTCAACGAAGGCACGAACATCATTCAACAAGTTACGGTTACGGGGTACACTGGGGCTTTGGACGGCCCAATAACATCGCTAACAACCGATCCTGCCGGAAAGTACCTCTTTCTTGGATCTCCGTCTGATGGAAAACTCCTACGCCTCAAACTATCACAGTTCAATCGTACCGGGACATTGACTGTAGATAGCAACATCTACGTCCATTCCACAAACACTGGAGGAATCGCAGTGAATTCTCAGAATACCCTGTACTTCATAACCGCAAATGGAAATTCTATTTCAACAGTGAACAATTACGGGTTTGGTCTTGTCAACCTCGTGTACCAACAGCCGGTTGGATCGAACTCGCAGTTTTCAGGAATCGCCTTGACTCCTGATGAGACGCGTGTATTTACTACAGATTACTATACTGGAAACATCTACTACTACGACTTCGTATCTGGCCAAACCACCCTACAGGAACTGACTGTTGCGTCCGTCGATAGTCGCATTCAAGGCCTGGCAGTTCTGTCGTCCAACGACATCCTCTTTACGAAAACGCAATCAACTGTTCCAGGAGTCTACCTCTACGATATTGCAAATGGTACAAGTCTATGTATTGCTGGTGGCGGGAGCAATACCTTAGGAACTTCGGCAAGGGGGTACCAATTCATATACCCGAACCAGATCCTACTTGATCCCAACGGAAACTTATACATTTCCAGCCTAGATCCATACAACAATCAACTGTTCACCAAAGTTGTGTTCCAGCCCTTTGTTCGGTCTACAATTGCCACCCAAGTACCACAACAGAAATTCGTAAACTGCGGTCTCCCCCAACCTGGATTCTGTAAGAAAGCCGTCATTCCCTTCAACCCCACAGAATACTGGTCATTTTTGCCTCCGCAGCGTGTACCGACGAAAAGAGCGTCCCCTGCCGATGTTCGCTTATCATGTATCAACGTCGCAACGATTCTGTGTCCCACAATTCCTCCGAGTCGTGTATTTCCTGGTGGAAGCAATCCACCTACTCCACCCGTTGACCCTGTGTACCCCGTAGAAACCGCAACGACGCAGTATACCCAGGGATTTGTAAGTAGCGGAACAATGACCTCCCTGCGTCCTCCATCTACGATTGCGGCCGTAACTGTCGTCGATACACAGAACACTCGCGTCATTACGCCTCTCGTTTTTGGACCCCAGGGGTACATTTACTCGATGGCTCGTTCTGGAATTCTGACCGTTCTTACGACCTCGGGTGAAACGGTATCTCCATCTGTACAATTTACGTTCCAGCAGTCAAGTACGGTATCGACTCCCGTGGTTGTCTCAGCAACGGGTCTTGCATCCTTCGTAACAGATCCTGGACTGTTGATTGTTATCAATCAGAACGGGACCCCGGTATTCAATTACACTCTGAACCAGCAGATTGCTGGGGCACCCGTGTTCATAGATTCACAGTCTCTCCTTGTTCTGGCCTACGGCAATACGATTACGGCGTGGAATGTAACAAACTGGAGCAACGTATGGACATCAACTCTCGCCAATGACCAGTTCAAAAGTTCTTTGACAACCGACGGTATATCTCTGTTTGCGGGAACGATCGGAGGAAATATTGTATCGTACAGCGTGAATGGCGGATCATTTTATTGGTCATATTCGACTGGAGGCACACTTCCAATTCAACAAACTCCGTTCATTAGCGGGAATTTATTGGCGACGTTCGAGGGATCAAAAATTTACGTCATTGATAAGACCACCACGAGAGGAGGAGGATCGAGCGATAGTATTATCACACTCTCGGGAATAGGATCAATTCAGTCAACCCCCCTCCTGTTTACAGATCAAGTCGGTACGACATGGGTGTATTTCACAACGACAGCGAATCGACTGTACGCCGCTGGCGGGTTTCTAGGAGTCGCGAACGCGTACATTGACTCAAATGGAGGAAACGTCACGCAGTTCTGGAAGTCTGGTGAAAGTAATATTGTACCAGGAACGACTCCTATCATAGATAGCACAAATTCGCTGTACGTGTGCGGAACTCCAGGGTACGTGTATAAGTACATACCCCCCTCAACGTATCCCAGTATAGTCATAGCGAACAATACTGTGAACGGCACAGTGTACAACAACATATCGGGAACTATTTATACATCTCCGATTCTGAGCAGCCAGAACCAGCTTTCGTTCACCTCGTACGATGGACTATCCAACAACTACATCTACACAATATCTTCTGCCTAATGAATAATGTCATCTTCCGGCCAATCTGCGGTGGCCGCTCTCATTGATCTGGCCAAATCCAAGGGTATTCAAATTCCATCTGGGAATCGCCCAGAGTGGCTGGTGACACTGCTGCACAAGTACGGTTCGGCGGCAAGGGCGGGGATCCCTACATCCGCGGATGAAGTTCTAGCTACGATTGCTGGAGTTTACGCCGGGGGATGTGATCCCGAGCTGGCGGATGTTATGTCCGAGGCCATTGTGGGTCTGGGTGTACCGGAGCCAGGAGCATCTGGCGGCCGGCGGCGGAGGAAGGTCGGTGGCGGCTTCCGTGAATTGGGGAGTGCGATCTCCAAGTTTTTCACGACACAGTGCCGTCGTGGAGCCACCACAGTCGACAAGATCACTACAGATATAGCGGCGGCGATTGAGGCCAAGTCGGCGGAGGCTGAGGCTAAGCCGGTGGATATTGTGGCGGTACTCAAGTGGGCTTCAGCGGCGGGGGCGGTCGTGGTAGGAGTCAATGAGGGTCTGCGAACAGCTGTGGTCAATGGTCTCATCAAGGTTTCTGCTGCCATGCCGACCTTTGGAACATTGTTCACGAACACCCTGACCGCCCTTGAGTTCTCTGCTCAGGTTGCGGCTGGCAGCGGCGTCATTGCGGGACAGACGGGAGTGGCCCTGTTCTGCGTGTACATTGTCTACGCCCTGCGTGAGAAGCTGATTGAGGGTGGGAAAAGCCTTTTAGCACTGGACGGCAAGACGATCTGGGAGGCCATCAAGCCGATTGTCACAGACTCGAGGATGAAGGAGTTCATGGCAGATATGGAAAAAGAGCGGGAGGCGATTGCTCTGCTCGACGCAGAACTGGATGCCATGAAACGTGAACTGAAACCCGAAGTCCGTGCGGCCTTATCAATTCCTCCTGTCCGTCGCCGCCGTGCCTCTCTGGCCCCCCTGCGTACAGCTCTTCCTCTATCCACGACCGAAGCAACTGTTGCTCAGGCCGCTCAGGGTCTGGTTTCCCTCTTTTCAGGCGACAAGTCAAAAACAGCTGGCCGTCGCCGTAAAACCAAAAAGGTGGCGGGACGTCGTCGTCGCCAGACTAAGCGGGCGAAATCATTTTAGGCGAGATGTGCATCGCCTCCAGCTCTTGTAGCCAGAGCTTGACAGCGTAAGGAATCGTCTTGTCCTCTAGCCCAGACTTAGCACCACACGACCTACACTCATAGAGACGATCCTTCTCATTGATTGTAGCGAGAGACCCGCAGCCAGTACACACTCCGGCGTTGAAGGGATCGCTGACATCCATCAGTCGCTCCTTGGTAAATACGGCCGCACCGTGCGAGATGAAACAGTCTCGCTCCATCTCGCCCACACGCAGACCGCCATCGCGAGCCCGACCCTCGCATGGCTGGCGGGTGAGTGATACGATTGGACCACGGCCACGGGAATGGGCCTTGTCGATGACCATATGCTTGAGCCGCTGGTAATGTGTCGTGCCCATAAAGATCTCAACCTCCATCATCTCGCCCGTCTGGCCGTTGTACATGATCTCATTGCCGTACGGGTGGAGTCCCAGATTGGTCATGTGAACCTTGAGATCTTCCATTCCGAGATGGGAGTAGGGCGTACCGTCGCCCAGATTGCCTGTGCGGACCCCGATACGGCTGTACATTGTCTCCAGCAACTGGGCGATCGTCATGCGAGAAGGAATGGCGTGGGGGTTCATGATGATGTCGGGACGCAAGCCTGAAGCCGTGAATGGCATATCGCACTCGTCCAGAATCATACCACACGTACCTTTCTGCCCAGCACGCGACGCGAACTTGTCGCCGATCTGGGGAATACGCTCGGAGATCACGCGGACCTTGACGAACGGGTACCCGTCTGAGTTCTTATCCTGCCACACTCCATCAATACGAGCAGGCTCCGAGTTCTTGTGTGTCGTCGAGAGATCGCGGTACAGGTAGCCGTGGGGGTCGCTTCGCAGATTGACGACCTTGCCGATGACGACATCGTTCTCCTGGACAATAGCGTTCTTGATGGGAATGCCGTTCTCCTGGATGGCATTGTACGATGTGTTCTTGTACCCCTTCGTGTTCTCGTGCCTGGCCTTGGAGAATCGCTCCTCCCGACCGCTGGCTACATTGCGGTGCTCCTCGTCCTTGTACACTGTATAGTAGTACCCCCGCATGAACCCACGCTTGAGGGATCCACGATTGAGGATCACGGAGTCCTCCTGGTTATATCCCGAGTAACACGCGATCGCGACAATGGCGTTACATCCAGACGGCATTTTGTGCATGTTCAGGATACTCATAATCTGCGTCTCTACGATCGGACGCTGGGGAGATGCCAGGAGGTACGCGGCCTTATCCAGCCGCCGATGATAGTTCGAGGCGTACAGCGTCATGGCCTGCTTGGCCATCGCAGACTGGTAAGCGTTACGAGGCGACTGATTGTGATTTGACAGTGGAATGATAGAGGCCATGTGACCGAGAATCATGTGTGGATGAATCTCGCAGTGCGTGTGCTCGGACGTCACCTCAGACGGGAACATCGCGATGCGAATGACCTCGGACTCGTTGGCATCGACGTACTCGACACACGACCGCACCCAGTCGTCCCAGATATTCGAGGCGGGCTTGGGCAGGAGCTTGCCGTCCACGACACGGAAGATCGGACGAACAAGGCGGCCAGCATCCGTCTCGATCAGAATACGGTTCAGCATAATGTTCCAGGCGATGGAGATGTGTGGATGGATATCGCCGGAATGCTTTGAAGCCTTGAGCTTGGCGTGAACCTCTTTCGGGGAGTTCGTGTAGGCCACAATGACTCCATTCACGAGAATTGCGACTTGTCCGGTTGTCCACATCGTCTCGACCCAGACCACACCCCCAATATCCTTGAGGCGGTTCAGGACCACGAAGGAGGGGACGTGGGATGAGACGGTAGACATCAAGCTCATCGTCTTCACGATGCCGACCGAATGACCCTCTGGAGTCTCTACGGGGCACACGAACCCCCATGACGACCCGTTGAGCTTGCGTGGAGCCAGGAGCTTGCCTGACTTCTCGACTGGCGTCTGGATACGGCGGATATGGGAGAGCGTGGCGTTATACGACAGACGGTTGAGGACCTGGGAGACACCAGACTTGGTGGCGTTCGAGAGGGAGGTCGACCCTGAGGTTCCAAGACCCTGGACTGTGAAATTGCCCGTAGCAAGTGCCTGCTTCAACTTACCCTCGATGGATGAAACCTTGAGAATCTTGTACAGGTTGGAGAGCACCAGAACATCCAGCGGCTTGCCCGACCGCTTCCAGTTATCATTGTTGATCTCGTGAACAAACTTCGAGCGGATATCCTTACACACCTTTTGAAACAATTGGCGGAACAGGTGGGTCAAGAGGGCACCTGTAGTAACGACACGCTTATTGGGGTAGGCATCGCGATCATCCTGCGGGATCTTGCCGTTGGCTGTGTCCAGGAGCTTCTTGACCATACTAGCAATGATTTTGACCTTGCGGGCAATAAGAACCTCGGAACTTATCGTCTCTCCTGCCAGTGTGACATGTGGAAGGAACTCGGTCAAGAGAAGGGCACGGACATGACCAGTCTTGTCCTCGGTGGCGGGGGGGTACTGGAGATGGTGGGACAGGTACTCGATCGCACCCTGCTGCGTGAACACTCCGATATCCGCACACTCCTTAAAGGACGCGGCCAGGTAATCAGTGTCCTCCACATCGAGAAGGCGGTAGGCGTCGCGGTCCTTGGTAATGCCCAGACAGCGGAAGAAGACCATGAGGGGGATATCCTCGCGGAAACGGGGAATACAGATGGACAGCGGGTAGCCCAGACCATTGAACTTTGAAGACACGCGGATCTCGAGCTTCTTGGGAGGCAGGGTAAAGCTCTCGTGGAGCGACTTCATTTCAACGGAATGAGAGTGCTTGGTAGTCGCCTTCTTATTGAGGAACACCATGATACGGTTATCTGCCACCTTCTCCTGCGACAGAATGACCCTCTCACCACCGTGTACGATGAAGTATCCTAGGGGATCCTGCGGACACTCTCCCAGCTCCTCCATAGACATCGGATAATCCTTGAGAACGCACAGCGACGACCCGAGCATCACGGGGATCTTGCCGAGGGAAATGCCCTCGAACAGTTTGGTCTCCTCCTTGAACTCCGTGAGGTCGGCACCCGAGTACGAACGGACCTTCAGACGAATGTCCACGAACATCTGGGCAGAGTAGGTGAAGTTGCGGATGCGGGCCTCGCAGGGTAGCATCTGCTTCAGCCGGCCCGTCGCCTCCTGGATGCGGGGTTTCATGTATGATACGTTGTCAAACGATAGCCGGAACTCGTACTTGTACTTCTTTGTTGCCTCGTCCTGATCGTGCCACACAACAATGGGGGGCGTCGACCGGAGGATCAGCGGGAGTTTATTACGAAGAAAGTCCTCATACGGCTCAACCTGCGACTCGGAGAAACGAGAAATGCCCTGCTTGAAATATGCCCGGATAGCGTCCATCCTGTTCTTGTAGACAGAGCGTCGCCGTAAGACATTTTATCCGTTTTCTATAAGAGGAACAGTTATGGCTCCGGATCCCACAAAGTACAAGGTGACCAAGGTCCGAGGAGGAGGAGGCGGAGATCTTATCATCAATGAGGCGACCGACCCCGCATTTAACGGCGAGGATAAGTCGGTGCGGCACGATGTCATTACAGCCCCTCAGCCGCCGATGGGTATGCCGAGCGGTCCTGGTATGGGTGGTCGCCGCCGTAGGTCGTCCAAGACGTACCCGCGTGGCATTCTGCGTAAGACGGCCAAGATCCGCCCGACCGGAAACCCATCGAAGGCCCCGCCGACACGCAAGAAGTCCATCAAGATGATGACAGAGGGAGGAATTGAAAAGGCCCGCAAGACCGCCAAGGCGAAGGCGTCTCGCATGGACATTGCTTTAATACGTAAGAAACTGATCGAGAAGAAGATCATTGGCGGAGAAAAGAAGGATATCCCCCCGGCTGTTCTTCGTACGTTATACGCCGACTCGGTCGGAGCTGGACTACTTTCTTAAGCGTTCTATACAATGACAAAGGGTTGGGGACCGTTAGGCTGGGCGACCCTCCACTCTGTTTCCGCGTTGTACCCCGACAATCCATCCGCACTTGAACAGGAAATGTTCGCTCGATGGCTTGTTTCGTTTACTCAAACCATTTTGTGTCCAAGCTGTATGAAACACTTCTCCGATACGATTGCTGCGTACACATATACGAACCCAACGTGGAAATCAAGTCGCCGAGGCGTTGTAGAGTTTGTTATGCGTGCTCACAACTCGGTCAATGCACGGAACCGCAGGAAAGTATATACACTCGCAGAAAGCATCGCAGAACTGGAAACGTTCCTTCCATCCGCAGTGGCATCGGCTCGTCGTCAAGAGTACCTTGCCTATATCCGCAACGATTGGATGAAGAACATGACGATGGAAGGTATTTCCACTGCCCCTAAGATTCGGGAACTCAATATGATCGAAGAGAACTACTGGTCAAAGCGAACATTTGAATGGTACGAACTATCTGCGTTCTCCGATATCAATGTATCTCCGATCTCAAATGTATCATCATCCCTGACAAATGCGGGAGGTACTCTGATTCCTCGACTCAGTATGCCGCAGACGGGGTTCAAACTCAAGACACTGGGAAGGATTGGACCGTTGTCAAATCTTCGGTCTTGATCGGAAGAGATATCCTAGGCTCGCACTCCCACTGAAACTTCTTCATCCAAGGGATTCGCGTATCTGTTTCCTCATTGTAAAACTCATCGGGAAACAGGGCACGCTTGTGGGCTCTGTGAAGGGACGCCTGGGGAAGAATAAACTGAAGCTGCTTCGTGACTGTAAATTGGGGAACAAGGCCAGACCATGTAGGAACTGACTCTTCGTACCGGACAATCTGCGAGATGAGGGGGGCTTCGGCGTACGGGTACACCCAGTTCCAGTCCAGGCACTCGTTCTCGCAGAAGTAGTGAAGGGTCCAATGAAAGGTCTTCCAGAACGCATGGACAACTTGACGAGTATCGTCTACACCGTCCAAAATGTGGAGATTGTACCGCTGCTCGAAATGCTTGGTGTCGGTTGACAGGATTGCCCGCTCGGCAGGGTTCTGCCGTGCCCCGATCTTCTGCTGGTACACCTTGAGCTCTTGCGTTGCCGCTGCCCGCAGAAACGCCTGACGTCCTGCCGCGGTCATCAAATTGGGAGAACCGGCTTGGAGGTAGCATTCCACCGCCCGTTCATGCCCGCCTTCACGCAGGGAAAACATCCCGAGCGGGGGCATGAAATCGTTGCCGAAACACATGACGCAAAGTGCGATATATCTATGAACTGGGATCGGAAGCACACCTGCTAGAGCGTGGATAGACAGTACGGAGAATCCCTCGACCTTCGATTGGAAGCTGGGATTCTCGCGAAGAAGCCACAGTTGGGGGCACAGGACAGTCTGTGAGAGAGAAAGAAGAATGAGGTCGGCGTCTAGACCGTACACCACCGTATTTTGCCGCTGGGGGGCCTCCAGAGTCTTCATCCACTCAAACAGCTTGTGTTCGCCCTCCCCGGGAAGATCCGTGGACGATACGACAGCGTGCGGCAGACGAGCCCTCACCGCCTGGTCCAGCTCTTTCATGTAGGGCGTTCCGGGCGAGATTTGGTTGCGATCAAATACGGGTGTGCTCTCTGGAATCCGGAAACGGCGGTACCGTTGCTGGGCAATCTTGCCGTACGGAACCAGTCCATCCATCGCAATGTACAAGAGTTTTGGCTGACACGTTTCGTCCAACAGCTTGAGAAGTGCGTCTACCACGCTCTCAATCGGCCGGGCATCGTCCATATATCCATGAATCATCGCATTGAAATCAACTGCCAGGATATCGGGCTGGAGTTTGGCCCGAACGCGGGACACGACATTCTTGTGGGCCCGGGTGAGGCTGATGAAGTAGTACGGTATGCCCATTTATGTATATAAATTGTCTTACCCGAAAACAATTAGGATGACCGAAACCGTGTACTGGGCGATTGGGCTCCTTCTCCTGGCTGTCGTATCGTACTTTGTCCTTGCTCGCGGACCCCTGCCATCCATCTCTCCCGCCCCCGCACCGTGTGGCCGCTGCCCCAAAATGAACAAAACGAATGTGGAGCCGTGGCAGTAAAGAATGGGCAACTCAACTCAAATGACACGTATTGCGGGCGTTCTCCAACTTACCAACAAGACGCGATACGGCCTGACCTCTCGAAATGTTCCCATGTACCTCTTTAGCCCCCTGAACGCGGTATTCCCCCAAATGATCGTTGCCTCTGCTCATCGCGATCTCAAGAAGAACCTCCTCATCGTGGCCGAAAAGATCAGCGACGAGAAGCTTCCCCGTGGCCAGATTATCGAAATCGTAGGAACGTGCGGCGACCCCGTTGCTGAACGCAAGGCGATTCACGTAGCCTATTCCCCCGATTACTGGACCAAGTTTCCGGCCATTGAGGTACCCGACTGTCTCCCCCCGACCCTCGACGTTCCCACCATCAACATCGATCCAGTCGGATGCCTGGATATTGATGATTGCGTATCCATCTGGACCGAGAACGGCACCACTCGAGTTGCCATCACCATCGCCGACGTCGCAGAGTGGGTAAGGGTCAATCCGTGGATGACTCACGCTCAGAACATCGGGCAGTCGCTCTATGATGGCGGTGTACCTGCCAGGAGTATGTTCCCCAAGACCCTGGAGACCAGGATGTCGCTTCTGCCTGGAGAACGGAGGTTCGGGTACGCCCTGATCTTCACGTGGGCCAGCGGAGTTTACGATCCTCATTTCAAGGAGGTGATAATCATCAATAAGGCATCGTATACATACGACAACTGTCGCTCGGCCACTGAGATCCCGATGGATACTCTTCGGACAATCTGCGAACATCTCGCAGGACGGCCGCTCTACGATACACACGACTGGGTGGCGGAACTGATGATCTTCTACAACAAACAGATGGCCGAAGAGCTTGTCCGGATGGGCAAAGGCCTGCTTCGTCATCACTCGGCCCCTGATGGCGAGAAGCTGGAGAAGTATGAGCGTCTCGGTCTGAATGCCCGGATGTTCGCGTACGCTGCCGCGACATATGAGCACGCGTCCCCCAAAGTCCAGCACTGGGGGTTCCAGACTCGGTACTGCCACGGATCTTCACCTATTCGCCGATGGGCGGATGTCGTGAACCAGATGGCGATGAAAGGTATGGACATTCCCAATGCCAAAGAGGACTGTAATCGGCTCCAGACGTTTGCCAAGAAACATGCTCGCGACCTGGCGTTCCTGGATATTCTTCAGCGAAGGCCCGAGGATATCCAGGGTATCGTTGTGTCGCCCACTCGTATCTGGATCCCAGACTGGGACCGCATGATCACGAGTGCCAATACCCTTCCCGAGGGAACCCCGGTAACTGTCACGTATTTCCTTGACATGCAGCGGCCTACCTGGAAACAGCGTCTAGTATTTCATATCAAACCCAACACGGATGTATGTACCTCGTAAATGAGGAAAACGAATCCGTTTACTGGCACACCTAACAGTCTCAAAGATGAATCGTCCTCCTCCGCCTCCTCAAGCCCCTATTGATCACGACTTCTATTCGGACAACGACTACCTCGTCGGTGAATTTGACGACGAACACGATGAGGATGTCATATACGTTCGGTGGTCTGTTCCCCACAACCGAGCGTACATGTATTCTATTCTTGATCGACCGACTCAGTGGGTTAACCAGGACTGGACGATCCGTCAGACGGTAGGAATTGGATTGGGAATGTCGATCGATTACATGCCAACGATTATTGGAAGTATAATGTACATCCATCGGGAAATTCTGGACGCGGACGGCGATCCAACGCACCAGGATATTCAAGACCCAGAAGAGATTGAGAATATTCTGGATCGGCAGTGGAAGGACTATACTCCCAACCACATCGTCGTATCTTTCTCAGCAGAATAAGTATTTAACCGCACCCAGTCTTTTTACGTAAAGACAATGAACGATAGCATTGTCAAGGCGATTGTTGAGAAGTTCCTACAGCGATCAGAACTGGGACAACAAAAATACGGAACTACACTGGATCGTAATGATCTGACCACGCTCCAGTGGATTCAACACGCACAGGATGAACTAATGGACGGCATTCTGTATCTCGAGAAACTAAAGACGCAAGTAGAGTGAGTTAGTTGCTGAAGCACCGGGTCTCTAGGAGAGCATATACTTAAACATGAAAATAGTAATCGTTGGGGCTGAGTGTTTTTACAATATTATATCCGTACCCCTGAAGAATCGAGCATATTTCGTCAGCGGATGTACCTGCATCTGTAAGAGTAGAACCAACCTCGAATATGCCGGCTTTAATCTTCTTGTTTGATAACATGTTCTTAGAACCATCGAAGACTAACTTTTCAGCTCCTTCTACATCAATTTTGATGAAGTCGATGCTTGAAATGTCGTTTTCTGCACAGTAAGAATCGAGTGTCTGGCACTTAACATTCAATGTAACAATTTCCTGGTTAAGTTGTTCAAACACTGGTCGACGTATGACACTACTAAGACCCACGCTGTGCATGGGTATGTGTATATCGATATAACCATTCATATTTCCGATACAGTACTCGTTCATTATTATTTTTGGATATAGTTGAAGCACGCGTTTCGAAAGAACTGGATGTGGTTCAAAACAGTGAAGAGATCCTCCAGCTACTAGTGAATTCAAGACTTTAACAAGGCTCCCAGCATTACATCCAACATCAAAAAATACACCGGTTTTCGAATCTGGAAACTGCCGGAGAAACAAGGTCATAACTCCATATAGCATTCCGTAGTCTATATTGTTAAGTTCTTCAAACGGGTGTTTTTCGTAACACCTCTTAAGTATATCATCTTGAGATGACATTTAATAGAAAGAACATGTCCTGTCTAAACGTCTATAAACGCAAGTAGAGTGAGTCGGGAACCACCAAGCCCCGCACGAGTTGTATCCTGAACTCACGCAGGGTTTCCAGGACTTCCAGGTTTTTCGTGTAGGTTGCCAAGGTAATCCACTCATCCACGATATTAGCCGTCTTCAGAATCGCCTTCATGAAGTTGCCCTCGTACACTTCGTACTCCGCACACAGCACCCCCATCTCCTCCCCGCCCATCCAGCGATACACGATCTCGGGCCAGTAGTTGTGGATTGTCCAATACTCCGGCCGGCTCTTGGGGTTCTCGTGTTCATACAGATCCTGAGCAATGACATGGACTGTGAGGAGAGCATTTTTCAGCGTATCGGGGACCCGGAGGCACGATACGGTTATGGGGTCCTCTGTCTTCTCGCCCTCCACGAAACACGACAGCAGGGCCACCATTTCGTTGCGGGGCAGATTAAAACGTCCGAACATCTTGGACATCACCAGAGGATTGCCCTCGTTGATCTCCGAGGCCATAACTCCCATCTCGGTCAGTGTCTCACCATCAGCATACCCTAGTCTCTGAAGATTCACGAGGAACGGGACCTCGATCTTCTTGGCCACCTCAATCTTCTCCTCCAGCCTCGCGATCTGCTCCCGATTCTTCTTGAACTCCTTGAACTCCTGCCACCCCTTCTCCCACTTGGGCCCTACATGCTTGTTCTTCCACACATCAAGTAAGGACTGGATCCGCTTCCTCTCCGCATTCTGCGTCGCCCTGATCTGTGTCTCGTATGTATCTCGCAGCTCAAACTCCGCCACATCTAGATCCGCATACTTTCCCATGAGTTCCAAGATCTCGGCCTTGTATCCTGCCAGCTCACGCTGACGCTGGTCGTGCCAGTACGATTTCTCCATCATCCCCAGCCATCCCGTCGTCCCGTTCTGGAGACATTTCAGAAGGAAGTCGTAGTGGAAATCCATCCGGGACTCCAGCGACTGCTGCTTCCCTGTCATCATCGTCCGCACATCCTCCAGCGTCTCAGGTTTTCGATCGGGGAGGTAGTACACGAACCCCCGCGTATCCTTGCCACGCCGGCCCGCCCGACCCGCCATCTGGATATACTCGTCCGTCCGGAGCATCCGCAGATCACCCACATCGTCATCGTACTTGCGGTAGCTCGTAAAGATCACCGTCTTGGTCGGCATGTTGATCCCCACCGCAAACGTCTCTGTCGCGAACAGAAGCTTCAGGTGCCCGCCCGCAAACAGCATCTCCACGATTTCTTTCAAGACTGGCAGCATCCCGCTGTGATGGAAGGCCACGCCCTTCATCAGCAGCCCCAGAAGCGTATGATACTGCGGAAGCATCCGGAGCTCAGGGTACCGAGACAGGTGGAAGTTCACGCGGTGCTTGATCACCGCACCTTCAGACGCATCAATGAGGGTGGAGGTCACCTTGGACGCGTACTGTTCACACATCTTCCGGGAGAACACGAAGAACATCGCGGGGAGCTTATTTTCCTGCCGCAATGTCTCGACCATCTCGTTCATTTGATGAAGAAACCCGTTAGAACGGATTTCTCTGGAAACAACAGGATCGCCAGCAACCCTGGACTTCACCGCATCAGAATGTTTCCTATTCGCATCGTCGACACTCTTGAGATACCGAAGGTACTCGGAATAGGCCTGGCCGTTGAACTTGTCTTTCTCGTCCATAAGAAGCTTTTCCCGAACTCGGTGCTCGAGCGGAACCACCCGGTACTGTGTCGAAATAAGATGTGTCGGAACCTGCTTCATTTCACCGATCCATTGAGCAAAGACGTCTGGACTTTCAATTGTCGCCGAAAGCAGGACGAGCCGAATACGGGGTGGCAGGAGAATCAGACACTCTTCCCATACCTTTCCCCGGGCGGGGTCATTGAAGTAGTGGACTTCGTCGAAGACGATCGCATCAACACCGTCTAGCGAGAGAGCGGCTGTGCTCCCGATATGTTCCGTAGACGAGCCGATCTTGAATAGGAGATTCCGCAGGATCTCGGTCGTCATGACCACCACATCAGATTGTGGAGCGAACTTGACGTCACCCGTCATGATCCCTACCTTCCCAGGGTAGAGCAGTGAGAGATCGTGAAATTTTTGATTGGATAGGGATTTGATAGGAGTGGTGTAGAATACCCGCCCACCGTTCTTGAGGGAGTACTCGATCTGGTACTCGCCCACCAGCGTCTTGCCGCTGCCCGTCTTGGCCGTGACGAGGACGTTCTCGCGGGCCTGGATAGCGGCCACGGCACATTTCTGAAAAGGATCCAGAGGAAACGTGTAGTTCGTCTCGACCTCGGGAGCCTGGGATGTATCTGCGATTCTCAACATTCTGCTTGATTACCTTCAATTTTTTCCACCTCTGGACATTCGTTTTGAGTTAGAACAGGGTGGGGGGCATCCGCTTACAGTACGACCCACTTGAAAAATAGTAGAGGAAGTACCATGGACCCAGAGCCAGGGCGATAACGATACCCATGATCTTCTCGCCCGTCGATCCAGAGTATCCAAAGCAGACGAGCGACAGGATGAAGCCTATAAGGCCAAAAGTAAACCACAGGATAGCGAATGTGAATATTAAGACGGTCTTTACATTCCACTCTCCCGTCGGAAGTGCGGGAACAGCGTTGGCCAGTGCCGTGGCAGCCGAGGTCGTGGGCAGGGCGGCCGCGGGAGAATCCTTGGGGAGAGACACGGCCCCCCTGGGATCCGGAGGAGGAGGGGCGGAAGATCGAGTCATTATATCTTACCGAAGAATTTCAATCGTGCCTGACGGATATCTTCTTCTGTCTTGGGGACAGCGGAGGCATCCTCAATTTTATGCCCTTCAAGTCCGCACATGGAAATCCACTGTTCTTTTGAGATTCCCTGGAGAGTCTTGAGGCAGATCGAGAGATCCTTCTTGGACTTCTTGCCCATGTGCCGCACGAACGAGCAGTTGGTCATCACCACGTACTTCTCCCAGGGCCCAGTCCGCATACATAGGGCGTAGAAGGTCGAGAGAGCTTTCCACGTCACGATCTTTGTTTTCGTCTCCTGCTTTTTGTATTTACACTGTACCGCAGAATACAGTTTGCCTTTCCTCGCGACAATATCGATTCCCACATCTGGCCGCTTCATTCCCAATTCTGTTAAGATCGTCTCAGGGACATCGGCCAGCAGCCATACGTCGTCGTATCCCTTGATGTGTTTCAGGTAGAGCACACAGAAGTCTTCGAAGATATCCCCCCGAACCTTCTTATTATCCCGCGTCCGCATTTCGGTGAAACTGTGTGCGGGTTCATTGTAGAATTTCTGGCACTCGGCTTCAAACGTGTCCCAGAGATTCTTGTTGTCCTTGTTGTCGAGAAAGATGGTATGGAGTAGTCTGTTCATGATTGAATACTCCAAACCAAAAATAGAGGAAGGAGATCCATTTTCACCAGTATACATAATGGCACTATACGAACTGGGTGAAGCGAAGTTTGTGCCTAATCAACTGATAAAAGAGTCGGAACTCACGATTACAGCGGATTTTCCGAGGGAGCTTACCAAACAGGGAAAATTCAAGGTAAACAGAATCGTGAACCTTGCGTCCGGCGGGACGTATGTGATCAAGGCGGGGACACTTTTTTCCATCTATAACGGTCGCTCATTGTTCTTACGTCGAGGGGGAGCTCGGAAGACTCTAACTCTTCGTCGCCGCAAACACCGACTTCGCAAGTGAATGGGCGTCCTCCTCCGTGATATTAGCAATGGTGCGAGATACGTCAGAGAGACCTTCGTGAATCATATTCCAAGCATCATCGTCCCAAGGTAGAGAGGTCGTACGAGGACCGCGACCCGGGAAGTTCTCTAGCAGAATACCATCCCGCTTGCCCTTCATGAACATGTAACACCGCAGCTGGATGAAGTCGTAGGCCGGCGGAGTTGTCCAGAACCGCTTGCGATTCTTGGTCTCCACGACCTTTCCATCCTGCATGCCATCCAGATACCCAATGAGACGGTAGGACTCACACTCAAAGTCCACAAATGAGTTACGATCCGTGACATCCTTGCCCGTAGCTGCCGCATGGTTGTTCTCGGCCTTATCTTCCAGCCGAGTTCCACGCCGCTTCTGGATCTCGGAGGCGAGAACCTGGTGCTCCTGCGTCTGCTCGATCTTGGCAGCCACATCGGGGTTCGCACACAGAAGAGCCGTCTCCGTCGCAACATCCATCTGACCCGCACTGACCCGTGCCACCGCCTCCTGTAGTACTGGACTTGTAGGTACCCGCTTCCCCTCCAGCGTCTCCTGAACAACCTGGCGAATATGCGTCTGCTTGAATGTCGTGATCGCCTTCTCGACCTGGTAATCTGTTGTCGCCACACACGCGGCGTCCACCGATTCCCACATAGCCTTGAGAGCTGGGCCACTCGCCTGGGCTACGATCTCGTTATCTGTCTTCGCCCCCATCGTATCCTTGACCCCCAGAATCACCGACTTGAACTTGGGCATTCCGGTAAGAACCTTGAGCAGGGACTCATTCTTGCTGCGATAGGGGTTCAGGCCAAGGAGAGACGCAACATCGGAGGCTGCGAAACGGGGCTTCATTTCGTATTTTCTACTCTAAGTCCACACCCTCTAAGATCCTATTCCGTTTTACTTCATTTACGTGGTGTCGCTTAACACTATTTAAATGCCGATACGTCTACATATTCTCGCTCTTCCTCACACGGTGACAAACAACGATTTTAGCCATTGTGCGTACACGGGAAAGGTCCTCCGATTTCCTCGCATGATGATGTCTCGGGGCTTCGAAGTCTACCATTATGGCGTTGAGGGGTCGACCACGGAGGCGACAAAGGACATACAAGTTCTGAGCCGCGAAGAGTGGGATGTTCTGCGTGTCATGTCGTACCGTCATCTCCACCCAGAGAAGACACACGAGGAGGCGGTAAAACACCTAACGGATCACAGTTCGTTCATTGGAGATCTGGGAAACTGGTCTACGCCGCTTTACCGCGAATTTAATACCCGTCTTCGCCCTCTCCTTATTGCCAATTACCGAAGCATGGAAACTGATCTTGTGTGCCTACCCTTTGGTGTGTCGCACGATACGGCCCTCGACGGTCTCAATATGGTTGTCTGTGAGAGCGGGATAGGATATAACGACTCTACCAGGAACTACCGAATCTTCGAGAGTTATGCCTGGCTCCATCAGGTTCTTGGTCTCGAGAAGAAGTGGGGGCACAATTACTGGTTCGTTGTTCCGAATTACTTTGACTCGATGGAATGGCCCCTCTCCCTCACCCCAAAGATGAATACGGTTGGATTTTTTGGTCGTATCTACGATGGCAAGGGCTGTAATGTGATTGTAGAGATCGCAAGGCGGATGCCCCATGTCCGCTTCATTCTGTGTGGACAGGGCGATCCTAGCACGTATCTAGTCCAGCCAAATATAGTGTACAAGCCGCCAATCAGCGGTCTAGAGCGTGGAGAGTACCTAGGATCGCTTCAGGCACTTCTCGCACCCACGATGTTCGTCGAACCGTTTTGTGGAGTGGTTGTAGAGGCTCAGCTGTGTGGAACCCCTGCGATCTCTATGGATTACGGAGCTCAGACAGAAACGATTGAACCGTTTAAGACGGGCCTGAACTGCCACACGCTCCAGGAGTTCTGTATGGGTGTTCAGATGGCTATCGAGGGAAAGTTCGATCGTACATACATTCGTGAACGTGCGATACGGCTCTACGATATGTTCAACGTCGCACACAAGTACGAACACGTGTTCAAGACGATCATGGACGTCCATACCACTGGAAAGAACGGATGGTATTCCCCTGACTGCCATCTACGACCCCTCACCGATCTTCCGTTTACATTTTTTATCAATCTCGATTCCCGTACAGACCGCCGAGCCTCCATTGAAAAGGA
>Ga0007854_10000992_pt1 | contig 18405 bp, 17 predicted proteins | sample CryBogCBH12Aug08_FD_60382 | JGI IMG/M metagenome (GOLD analysis project Ga0007854, IMG submission 60382) | Freshwater microbial communities from Crystal Bog, Wisconsin, USA - CBH12Aug08 | ecosystem: Environmental > Aquatic > Freshwater > Lake | place: Crystal Bog, Wisconsin, USA | collected...
GCGGTCAAGGGAATCCGGCGGGCGTCGGTGGAAGAATTTGACGGATTGCTGGTGGAATATGCCCAGCGAAAGAAGGCACAGGTGTTGGTGCGAGGGTTGCGGGCGGTATCGGATTTTGAGTATGAATTTCAGATGGCGTTGATGAATCGGAAGCTGGCGGCGAAGGTGGAGACGATTTTTCTGATGCCGAAAGATGAGTATACGTTTATCAGTTCCCGGTTGGTAAAAGAGGTTGCGATGCTGGACGGGAATGTGAGTGATTTTGTGCCGGCGGTTGTCCAAAAGGCGTTGAAAGCAAAAATTGCGGCGGGCTGACGCGCGTCCTGCAGGAGGGACTGATGAAAATTAATGTGAAGAATATCCCGGATGGCGGGGAGATGTTGCAGGGAAGTGAGCCGGCGTCCATTGTAGAATTGGATGGACCGGATATTCGATTTGAACATGCGATTGCCTATAATCTGCACGCGCAAATCCAAGAGCAGGCGTTGTTGGTCACCGGTAAGTTGCGGACGCCGGCGACGTTGCGATGCAGCCGGTGCTTAAAAATTTTCCAGTGGCCGGTGCGGGTGGATGATTTTGTGGTGCATCGGGAGTTGGCGGGAGAGGACTTCGTGGACTTGACGGAGAATCTCCGGGAAGATATTATCTTAGCCCTTCCACAACGGGCGCTTTGTCAGACAGACTGCCAAGGTTTGTGCCCGGTTTGCGGTAAGGATTTAAACGAAGGTGTTTGTCAGTGCCGGTCGGCGCAGGGCGATCTGCGGTGGCAGGCGTTGGATCAGATTAAACTAAAGTAAGGGAGTTTTATGGGCGTTCCAAAAAGACGGATGTCGAAAATGCGGTTGCGCACGCGCAAGGCAGCCAATCGGGCGAAAGCCCCGCAGCTCGCGCTGTGCCCGCAATGCGGCGCACACGTGTTGTCGCACCGGGTCTGTCCGGCGTGTGGGTTTTATAAAGGCAAGCAGGTCGTCACCGTGAAGACCGCTTAGCTCCGACGATGAGGATTGCCGTTGATGCCATGGGGGGCGATTTTGCCCCGCAAAATATAGTGGCGGGAGCGGCAGATGCGCTCCGGAGCAACGGCAAGATTACCAAGCTTTTTCTCGTTGGCGATACTGCGCGCGTCGAAGCAGAACTAAAAAAACTTAACTTCAGCGACCCGCGCCTCCAAGTCGTCCACGCCAGCGAAGTCATTGCGATGGACGATCCGCCAGTGCAGTCGGTCCGGCGCAAAAAAGATAGCTCGATGTGCCGCGCCATCGAATTAGTCAAACAAGGCGAAGCCGACGCGATTGTTTCGGCCGGTAACACCGGGGCCTTGCTTACAGCGGCGCATTTAAAATTGCGCACTCTCGCCGGTGTGGAGCGACCAGGATTGGCGTGTATCATTCCGGCGCCGGAAAATATTTTTGTATTGATGGATGTCGGCGCGAATCTGGAACCATCTCCCGGTATTTTGGTGCAATACGCCGTGATGGGAAGTTTGTACTCGAAACAAATTCTCGGTTATCAAAATCCACGCGTCGGTGTTTTTTCTATCGGCACCGAGGAGATGAAAGGGAATGAGCTAACACTCGAAGCCTACCGGCGGATCAAGCAAACCGATTTGAATTTCATCGGCAACGTGGATGGTCACGACTTGTTTAGTAATGTCGCCGATGTAATCGTAACGGATGCGTTCGTTGGGAATGCGGTGTTAAAAGCTTGTGAAAGTTCGCTGCGCGTGATGGGCCGGTGGTTGAAAGATGAATTGCGCAAAAATCCGCTCCGCATGCTTGGCGCATTGCTCGCCAAAGGCGCTTTCAAAGCATTGCGCCGAAAAGCTGACCCAGACGAATACGGCGGCGCGGTACTGCTCGGGATTAACGGGATTTGCATCAAAGCGCATGGCGCCAGTTCTGCGAAGGCCGTCAAGAGCGCGATTCGCATCGCAACTGAATTTGTCGAAAGCCATTTCAACGACAGAATCGTTGAAGAAATCAAGAGGTCGAATGCCAAACTCCAACAAACCCCAATTGTGCAGTCCCCGGTCTAAACGGCCACCAAGATCGGTGCATATCGTCGGGACCGGCTCGTATGTGCCAGACCGCGTGTTGACCAACGCCGATCTGGAAAAGATGGTGGACACCACCGACGAGTGGATCACGACGCGCACCGGCATCAAGGAACGACGGATCGCCGCCGCCGAGCAATGCACGTCCGACATGGCCGCCGAAGCGGCGCGACGGGCGCTGGAGCAGGCTGCCATCAAGGGCGAAGAAGTGGACCTCATCATCTGCGCCACCGTCACGCCCGACATGGTGTTTCCTTCGACCGCATGCCTGATTCAACAAAAAATTGGCGCGAAACGCGCGGCGGCATTCGACATCGAAGCGGCTTGCTCTGGTTTTTTGTACGCGCTGGAGATCGGCCAACAATTTATCATGTCCGGCACCTACAACACGGTGTTGGTCATCGGCGCGGAGAAACTGTCCACTATCGTGGACTGGGAAGACCGCAACACCTGCGTATTGTTTGGTGATGGGGCCGGCGCAGCAGTTTTGCAAAGCCGCACCCACAGCCACGGAATCTTGACCACGTGTATGGGCGCGAATGGCGCACTGGCTGATTTGTTGTTGGTGCCCGGTGGCGGTGCAAAATATCCGGCCAGCAAGGAATCCATCAGCGGCAAGATGCATTGCATCAAGATGTCCGGACGCGAAGTCTTCAAAAGCGCGGTGATGGCGATGCAAACCGCCGCTGAGGAGGTGTTGCGGCGTTGCAACCTGACAACGGCTGACATCAAATGCGTCATCCCGCATCAAGCGAATCTGCGGATCATCGAAGCCATCGCGGAGCGGCTCGAAGTGCCGATGGAAAAAATCTATATCAATCTGCACCGGTACGGCAACGTCTCGGCCGGCTCAGTCGCCATTGCGCTGGATGAAGCGGCACGGGAAGGTCGTTTCCAACGGGGCGATTTAATTTTGCTCGTCGTTTTTGGCGGTGGTTTAACTTGGGCCTCCTGTGTCATTCAGTGGTGAGCGCATGGATTATTTTCATAACTTGCTGCAAGTAGCGGTGAACCAAGGCGCGTCGGATATTCATATCAAACCCGACCACCATGTAACGCTCCGCGTTGCCAGCGTGCTGATTCCAGCACCGGTGGATGTTCCGAATAAAAATTTAGTCACCGAAATTGTGCAAGCCATCTTGCCGGCGCATTTAGTGGACCGACTGAACCGCGAAAAAGAAGTGGATTTCTCCTACTTCCACGATAATCGCTGGCGTTTTCGCGTAAATATATTTTCGCAACGCGGAAATTTCTGCATCGCCATGCGCTCAGTTAAAAACAAAATCCCATCGTTTGCGGATTTACATATGCCGGAGCAACTTGGAAAAATCGCGGCTTCTGAAAACGGCATTGTGTTTGTGACCGGTGTGACCGGTAGTGGAAAATCAAGCACGCTTGCAGCGATGCTGGAGTCGATTAATCTCACTGAAAAAAGCCACATCATTACCCTTGAAGATCCGATTGAATACGTTTTCGAAGACAAACAATCTGTAATCGAGCAGCGGGAAATTGGCCTCGACACGACAAGTTTTGCCAGTGCGCTGGTTCATGTCATGCGTCAAGATCCCGATGTCATTATGGTTGGTGAAATGCGCGACAGCCAATCTTTTATGGCCGCATTAGCTGCCGCGGATACCGGCCACTTGGTTTTGACTACGCTCCATACCACTAATGCTTCATCGGCAATTGGGCGGATTCTTGATTTTTTCCCCGCTGATGAAAGCGATCAAATCCGCCGGCAACTCGCGATTAATTTGCGCGCAATTATTTGCCAGCGCCTTGTACCGGCGGTTGCTGGAGGTGTGGTACCGGCGGTTGAGATTTTAATCAACACACCTATTGTCCGAAAATTTATCGAAGAAAATCGCCTCGATAAACTTTCTGCGGCGATTGAAACCGGTGGCGAAGATGGAATGCAGTCATTCAATCAAGCACTTTTGAAGCTTGCCAAATCGAAACTGATTACTGAAGCCGAAGCCTTATCAAAGGCAACAAATCCGGATGCTTTGAAAATGAATCTCCGCGGTATTTTCCTAGATGAAAACCGGCGGATTCTCTCATCCACGTAGTTGCCCCACCGCAGTCTTCTGATATACTTCCGTGCAGTTGCGATTATTTACACTATGGAAGATACTATTGCCGCAATTTCCACACCCATCGGCGAAGGCGGAATTGCAATTATTCGCATCTCTGGTTCACGCGCACTAGCAATTGTTGACGCCATGTTTGTTTCTGCAAAAGGTTTACCGTCAACCTACCGGAGCCACACAATTCACTTTGGTCGAATTCTTAACGAAAAGAAAAAAATACTCGATGAGGTTTTACTTACCGTTCTACGCAAGCCTCACACTTATACGACGGAAGACATGGCGGAAATTAATTGTCATGGCGGCCGGCAAATCGCGCGAAGCGTTCTCGCAGAATGCCTCCGGTGTGGAGCCCGTCTCGCGGAACCTGGAGAATTTACCAAACGCGCCTTCCTGAATGGCCGCATTGACCTGACGCAAGCTGAAGCCGTAATGGATGTGATTTCTGCCAAAACCGATCGCGCCCATATGGCGGCAGAACAGGCTCTCGAAGGCAGCCTCTCTCGAAAAGTCGAAAAACTCCGCCAACAATTGCTTACTATCCTCGCCCACCTCGAAGCCCAGATTGACTTTCCCGAAGAAGATATTACTCCTGCCCTCTACGGCGAATTAGCAGCGGAACTCACTCGCATTATTTCCTCTCTTGAAAAATTATTAGCAACCGCCAACGAGGGGAAAATTTTACGAGAAGGCATTTCGGTAGCGATTGTTGGTCGTCCCAATGTTGGCAAGTCTAGCTTAATGAACGCATTGCTTGGCGTCGAACGTTCCATCGTTACCTCCACTCCAGGAACAACTCGTGACACAATTGAAGAGTCTGCCAATATTCGTGGAATTCCGGTAAAATTTATCGACACCGCCGGTATTCGTAAGGCACGCGGAAAAGCTGAAGAAATCGGAATTAAAAAAAGCCATAATGCATTTATTACAAGTGATTTATGTATACATGTATTCGACATATCAAGGCCGTTTTCTAAAACTGATTTTGGTCTTTTGAAACGTTTTGATAAAAAAAATGTCATCCGTGTATTGAATAAATGCGATCTACCTCATCAGCTAATATTCCCAACAAACATGCAACAGATTGACGCAGTAAAAATATCAACTAGGACAGGTGATGGAATTTCTATTTTAAAAGATTTGATAGAAAAAATATCGTTCAACAATTCGCAAATATCATTTGAATTTGAAGTTTTAATAAATGAACGCCATTCTGAAGCATTAGAGAGGGCAATCAAGGAATTGAAACCAGCATTAACTGACATGAATAAAAGCGTTGGCATTGAAGTGATATCCCAACAAATCAGGATTGGCCTTTCTGTAATTGGAGAAATCGTTGGAAAAACAACAACTGAAGATTTACTAAAGACAATTTTTAGTAAATTTTGCATTGGGAAATGACGAAATTGCTGATTTATCCAAAAAAATATCAAGTAATTGTGGTTGGTGCTGGTCATGCTGGAACTGAAGCCGCCCTAGCTTCTGCTAGAATTGGGTGTTCAACACTATTATTGACATCAAACATCGATACAATTTCTCAAATGTCATGCAACCCAGCAATTGGTGGCTTAGCAAAAGGCCATATCGCCAGAGAAATTGATGCTTTAGGCGGAGAAATGGGTAAAAATACCGACGAGACTGGCATTCAATTTCGGATGCTTAATACTAAAAAAGGCCCAGCAGTTAGAGCTCCACGCGCTCAATGCGACAAAAAGGCTTATCAGTTTCGAATGAAATTGGTAGTTGAATCGCAAAATTTATTAGACATTAAGCAGGCAATGGTTGAAGAATTGGTAACCAAGCACGATAAAATTTGTGGAGTAATTACAAATATCGGAATGCGCTATGATGCTGATGCAGTAATTATCACCACCGGTACTTTTCTTCGTGGATTGATTCATATTGGAGAATCGCAAGTTGAAGCTGGACGTGCAGCGGAACCTTCATCAATCGGATTATCTGGAATTTTAAAGAAACTCGGATTCGAACTCGGTAGACTAAAGACTGGGACGCCGCCACGATTGAATCGAAGATCGATTAATTTTTCGAAGATGGATATTCAGAATGGCGATGAAAAGCCGTCGTTTTTTTCTTTCCGGACACCAGCACTGTTCCATGTGGAACAATTGCCTTGCTACATAACTTATACAACAGAAAAAACCAAAACCCTTATTACAAATAATCTCCATCGATCGCCTTTGTATTCTGGAGATATTAAAGGGATTGGACCGCGCTATTGCCCATCTATTGAAGATAAAATCGTTAAATTCGCAGAAAAAGAGCGACATCAAATATTTTTAGAGCCAGAAGGTAGGATTACTGATGAATTTTACCTTAATGGCGCATCATCAAGCCTTCCGGAAGATGTTCAACTTGATGTCGTCCATAGTATTATCGGTCTCGAAAGTGCGGAAATAATGCGACCGGCTTATGCGATTGAGTATGATTACAGCTTGCCGCATCAACTACATGGGACTCTCGAGACAAAATTGATTGAAGGTCTCTACTTTGCAGGTCAACTCAACGGAACATCTGGATATGAAGAAGCTGGAGCTCAAGGAATAGTTGCTGGAATTAATGCCGCACTAAAGATTAAATCAAAAAAACAGATTAAATTTACCAGAGCCGATAGCTATATTGGTGTCTTAATTGACGATTTAATCACAAAAAGCACCGAAGAGCCTTATCGAATGTTTACATCGCGTGCTGAATATCGTCTTCAACTCCGCCAAGATAACGCCGATCTTCGGTTAACTAAAATTGGCAGGGAGGTTGGATTAGTAAACGACACACAATGGGATTTATTTTCTAAACGCAAGCAGTTAATTGAAGAAGAAACTTCGCGTCTGCTTCATTTACGAGACGATTCATTGACATATGTCGAATTATTGCGGCGACCGGAAGTAAGTTATCAATCATTGCCAAAGGCAAATTTAAGCCTACCGCTAGACGTGCAAGAGCAAGTTGAAATCCAGGTCAAATATGCCGGCTATATTTCGAGAGATCTTGAACAGATTCAACGCTTTACACAATTGGAAGAAAAACAAATACCGTCGTGGATTGATTACGAAAAAATTCCTTCATTACGATTTGAATCACGTCAAAAATTAATCCGATTCAAACCGGATTCTATCGGACAAGCATCGCGAATCTCTGGAGTTACTCCGGCAGATATATCACTTCTTTTGATTTGGCTAAAAAAAGCCGATACGAATCAAACTTTGTGAGACTCAATTAACTGTCGAAATTTATCAAACAGGTAGCTAGCGTCATGCGGTCCAGGTGAAGCCTCTGGGTGATACTGAACACCGAAAACTGGATGCTTCTTGTGACGCAATCCTTCGATAGTACGATCATTGAGGTTAATCTGTGAAACTTCTACATCCGGATTTCGCATACTCTCCACATCGACAGCAAAACCATGATTTTGAGAAGTAATGGCAACATTACCATCCTCTAAATTTTTAACCGGCTGATTGGCGCCGCGGTGTCCAAATTTTAACTTGAAACAGCGGCCACCAAACGAAAAACCAAGGATTTCCAATCCCAAGCAAATTCCAAAAATCGGTATGTGCCCAATCAGTTCACGAACTGTAGTGTGAGCATAGTTGAGTGGATCTGGATCTCCGGGACCATTCGAAAGAAAAATTCCGCGCGGTTTATACGCCATTACTTCTGATGCAGTTGTTTGCGGCGGAACAACTTGAATATGAAATCCGCGCTGTCTTAGCCGCCGTAGAATATTATATTTAACACCAAAATCAAATGCGACTATTGGAATATCGGCAGGCCGCAACTCATCGGTGTACTCAATATCACCAACTCTATTCCGTCCAATCTTCCAGTTGCGGCTGAGCTTATTGTCTGGATCCCAAATGAATGGTTTCGGATGAGCCACATCCCTAACGAGATCAACCCCAACAATTCCTCGCCATTCTTTTGCGCGCTGGATAGCTTCCTTGTCACTAATACCCTCAGTAGATATGCACGATTTCATTGCGCCTTTAACGCGTAAAATCTTTGTCAAGGTTCTGGTATCAATCCCTTGAATACCAGCAATCCCGTTTTGATTGAGATAATCTGGTAAAGATTGTTCACTGCGCCAATTTGATGGAATTGCAGAAAGTTCACGCACAAGGAATCCGTCCAAGTGTGGTTTCCAACTTTCAACATCAACTGAATTAATTCCGTAGTTACCTATTTCCGGATAGGTCATTGCCACGATTTGACCTTTATAGGAAGGATCAGTGATAATCTCCTGATAACCGGTCATCGAAGTATTGAAAACAGCTTCACCGCAAGCTGTGGTTTTGGCACCAAAGCCGATACCACGAAAGACTGTTCCGTCTTCAAGTGCAAAAATTCCGTTCATTCCAGTTGCCATGCAATTTTTCCGCCGACGATAGTTATCACCGCACGCCCTTTGAGATTCCAAGTATGGAACGGCGAATTGCGCGCCTTACTCGCCGACTGCTCAACATCGTAAGTCCATTCCACGACGGGGTCAATCACGGTCACATCGGCATCCGCGCCAGTGCTAAGCGTTCCCTTCGGTAGGCGCAATAATTTTGCCGGGTTAATCGTAAATTTTTCAATCAGCTGCGGCAGCGTCAAAACTTTTTGCTGCACGAGCACCAACGACAATGCTAGTTCGGTTTCCAAACCGATGATTCCAAATGGCGCAACATCAAATTCGACTTGTTTTTCATAGGTACAATGTGGCGCATGATCGCTTGCAATAATATCAATCGTCCCGTCTGCAAGACCGGCGAGCAATGCTTGCCGGTCCGCCTCGGTGCGCAACGGCGGATTCATTTTTAGATTCGTGTCGTAGGTTTTTACACTCTCATCGGTCAGTGTGAAATGATGCGGACAAGCTTCCGCAGAAATTTTTACACCGCGTTTTTTGGCCGCGCGGACCAATTCAACTGACCGCGCCGACGACAAATGCTGACAGTGAATGTGCCAGTCCGTAACTTCGGCTAACAGAATATTGCGAGCGACAATAATTTCTTCAGCAACCGCAGGCCACCCACGAAGACCAAGTGCGGCGCTCCAATAACCTTCGTGCATCACACCATCGGCAGCCACGTTGTAATCCTGACAATGATCCATCACCGGTAAATCAAACATCTTGGCATATTCGACAGCGCGGCGCATGAGTTCATTATTTTGCACGCAGCGGCCATCGTCAGTAATTGCGACAACACCGGCGCGTTTAAGCGAGCCAATTGGCGCGAGTTCTTCGCCTTTGAGTTCTTTCGTAATTGCGCCGGTGGGAAACACATTCACGCAGGCGACTTCAGCGGCGCGTTGTTTAATGAAAGCGATAGTGCCGGTATTGTCGGCGGTCGGCGTGGTGTTGGGCATCGCGACAATGCTGGTGAATCCACCACGCGCAGCGCAGCGTGTGCCAGTTTCAATACTTTCCTTATCACTCCGACCGGGCTCGCGGAGATGAACGTGAATATCAATCAGTCCCGGTGTGATAATTTTACCGGTGGCATCAATTACATCCGCTTTGCTCGAAGCTGTGCCGGCAATTTTACCACCGGTGATAAATAAATCGCGAACTTCATCCACGCGATTGGCGGGGTCAATAACACGACCATGTTTGATGATGAGTGAATTCATGATTCTACCGCCTGTCCACCGGAGCAAAGAAAAAGTACAGCCATCCGAACAGCGAGACCGTTGGTGACTTGTTCGAGAATAACGGAGCGATCGCAGTCGGCAACCTCACTGTCAATTTCGACACCGCGATTAATCGGACCAGGATGCATAATCATCGCATCAGGTTTCAGGCGCGCGAACCGTTCCTTGTTTAACCCGAACATCGTCGTGTACTCGCCAATACTCGGGAATAATGTTTGGCGCTGCCGTTCGTGCTGAATCCGGAGCAGGTTCACCACATCCGCATCGCGAAGCGCATCGTCAATATTATGCGTGACGCGGCAGCCGAATTGTTCGAATACACGCGGCACGAGCGTGGAGGGACCAGCAAGTGTAACGTTTGCGCCGAGCTTGGTTAGCAGCCAAATATTCGAGCGAGCGACGCGTGAGAAAAGAATGTCGCCAAGAATCGTGATGTTCAATCCAGCGATTTTTCCTTTTTTTTCAAGAATGGTAAATGCGTCGAGCAACGCCTGAGTCGGATGTTCGTGGGCGCCGTCGCCGGCGTTGATGACACTCGCCTTGAGCAGCGGTGCAAGAAAGTGTGGTGCACCAGCGGCGCTATGCCGGATGATGATGACATCGGCATGCAGCGCTTGCAGATTCAGCGCCGTATCTTTCAGTGTTTCACCTTTCACCAAGCTCGAGGCGTTGGCAGTAATATTAATCACGTCGGCTGATAGTCGGGTTGCCGCCAATTCAAAACTCGTCCGCGTCCGCGTGGATGGCTCGATAAATAAATTCACAACCGTTTTACCGCGTAGCGACGGAACCTTTTTTACCGACCGTTTTCCAACTTGCTTAAACGCTTGCGCGCTGTTCAGTAAAAAATTAATTTCGGCGACGGATAACTCTTGGATGCCGAGTAAATCTTTGCGTTGCCAACGTTTCATCGTTCGATCACCACCTCATCTTTACCATCCACTTCTACCAGCCGAACCATCACTCGCTCCTGCAGCGCGGTCGGTGTGTTTTTGCCGACGAAATCGGCGCGGATTGGTAATTCACGGTGACCGCGGTCCACGAGTACCGCAACTTGAATCCGTTGCGGCCGGCCAAAATCTGCAATCTCATCCAGTGCCGCCCGGACGCTCCGACCAGTAAAAAGCACATCGTCGACTAACACAATCGTCTTACCAGTGACATCAAAGGTAATGTGAGTTGCGCCAATCAATGAAGCGCCGCGCGTCCCAATATCGTCGCGATGCATTGAAATATCAATTTCGCCAATCGGAATCTCGCGCTTCAAAATACCGTTAACAATTCCAGTTAGTCGTTGGGCCAACGGAACACCATGAGTTCGGATGCCAATGATTGCCAAACCGTCCTGATTGGAATTTCGCTCAACAATCTCATGCGCCATCCGCGTCAACGCGCGCTCAATCGCCATCGCATCCATGAGGATAACTTGACTCATGACACAAAAATAGCCGCCGGCCCTTGGTGGGCTGACAGCCAGTCTCTCAATTGCTTGTTCGTTTTCATTGCTCCTTGCCGTCCTCGCTGGGCCGACTTAAAGGTGCTGGTTATTCGTCGGCGATTAGGACGGCGCTTGCCGGCGCGCCTTACGCCAATTCGACCGATGTTTCACAATCCAATCCAGCAACGCGCGCTCAAATCCGACATCAAACCCCGCCTTTTCACTCTCAATCCATTTGTGTTTGAGAATCTCATCACGCTCCGCCAAAAATTCGCGGTACAGGGCAGAATTCATCACCATGCTTTTTGAGTCGGCGTTGATTTCGCGTTTCTCGGTCACAGTCCTACCTCAATTTAGTTAAGCCTACCTTAACTACTTGGCCATTGCAATACTTTTGCACTGCTCGGCAATGATGAGCCGTAAAATCTCATTTAGGTTTTTCGTTGGTTTCCAATCGATGAGTTTGCAAATTTTTTCAATATTCGGCACGCGCCGGCGCATATCTTCAAAGCCTTTCGCATACGCTTTATCATAGGGCAAACACCGGAGTTCTGATTGACTCGCGCTCAATCTCTTGACGCGTTCCGCTAATTCTCGAATGGAAATTTCTTCCGTGCTACCGATATTAAAAATCTGACCCGCCGCCTGTGGTTGCCGGGGTAATGCAACCAACGCCCGCACCACATCGCTCACATGACAGAAACACCGGCTTTGCCGGCCATCACCATAAATCGTCATCGGCTCGCCGCGCACCGCCGCCTGCACAAACCGCGGTAATACCATTCCATACCGGCCGGTCTGACGTTGTCCGACTGTATTAAATAATCGCACCACAACCACCGGTAGTTTTTTTTCCCGGTAATACGCCAATGCCAAAAATTCATCGAGCAACTTCGAGCACGCATAACTCCACCGGCCAAACGTCGGTGGTCCAATCAGTAAATCGTCCTCTTCTCGAAAACATTCGCGCTCACTCTTTCCGTACACCTCCGAAGTCGAAGTCAACAACACGCCGCTGCCGGCGCGCGCCGCGGCGGCCAACACGTCCTCCGTCCCGCGCACATTATCTTCGATGGTGTAGACCGGACTTTTCACCACCAATTCCACACCGACCGCTGCCGCAAGATGATAAACAAAATCCACGGATTCCATCGCCTGCCTCAATGCACCGGCATCACGAATCGAAGCCTGAATAAAATGGAAGTTGGCTTGCCGCCGGAGCCCGCTGATGTTGGTGAGCGAACCGGTGGAGAGATCATCAATCACAACGACTTCCTTGCCTTCCGCCACCAACGCTTCCGCCAGATGTGATCCAATAAATCCCGCGCCGCCGGTAATCAAAATGCGTTTCATTTCGTCTTCGGAATCGGCCGGCCGAGTTTCGTGAGAACAGTTTTCATGTCTTCCCAAACTTCGCGTTTCGCCGGTGGATTGCGTAGTAAATACGCTGGGTGAAACGTCGGCATAATCGGCGTGTTGTGGAAAGTGTACCAGTTGCCGCGCATCTTGGTGATGCCAATCTCCACGTCGAGTAACGCTCGCACCGCCGTTGCGCCGAGTGCCACAATCACTTTCGGTTGAATCGCATCAATCTGTTCCAGCAGATACGGCCGGCAATTATTCATCTCGTCTGGCAACGGCGTCCGATTCTGCGGTGGCCGGCATTTCAAAACATTGGCGATATAAATATCTGACCGCTGATAACCCATCGCTTCAATAATCTTCGTGAGCAATTGACCGGCACGACCGACGAATGGTTCGCCTTGCTCATCTTCGTCCGCGCCCGGTGCTTCGCCGACAAACATTAATTCCGCGTGAATATTGCCAACCCCAAACACGACATTCTTCCGGCACTGCGCCAACTCCGAGCATTTCGTGCACGCCTTCACCTTCGACTCCAACGTTGCAAGATTACCGGTCGGCTGTGATGCTTTCGCTCTGACTACCACCGGTGCCTTGCTCAATTCATCGAGCGTTTGTTTCGAAACTTCGACGTGCGTGGTTCCGGATTTTTTCATGTGCTCCAAAACTTGAATTGTATCGTCAACGATTTCTCGCAATTTATTCATACCAACTCATATCCTCCGGAATCGGCGCCGAAAATTCCATTCGCTTGCCGGTGCGCGGATGCGTGAACGCCAGCTTATACGCGTGCAGCAGCGGCCGCTCAACCGCAATCTTCGTTGTGCCGCGCCGGCCATACGTCGCATCGCCCACCAATCCGTGACCGATATGCGCCATGTGAACGCGAATCTGATGCGTGCGTCCGGTGTGCAACGCAACTTCCACCAACGCACAATCGGCATGCTGCCGGAGCACTCGATATTCCGTCACCGCCGGCCGGCCCCGCGCCGGTTGCGCCGACATTTTTTTTCGGTCGCGTGAACTTCGACCAATTTCCGTTTCGATCCGGCCAGTCTTTTGCTGAAAAGTTCCGGAACAAACCGCCCGGTAAATCTTTTGCACTTGTCGCGCCTTGAATTGCGTCACCAAACTTTGATGCGCCGCGTCCGTCTTCGCCACCACGAGACAACCGCTCGTTCCTTTATCGAGTCGGTGAACGATACCGGGTCGCGCAACGCCACCGATGCCGGCGAGTTGTCCCCGGCAATGATGCAATAGCGCATTCACAAGTGTGTGCTCAAAATTACCGGCCGCCGGATGCACCACGATACCGGCCGCTTTGTTCAACACAATCAAATCAGCATCTTCGTATAAAACTTCGAGTGGAATTTCTTCCGGTAATGCCGCGAGTGGTTTCGGTGCAGGAACTTCAATGGAAATCACATCACCGGCACGCACCCGGTAACTCGATTTAGCCGGTTGACCGTTGACGCGTACATCACCGGTGGTAATCAGTTTTTGTAGGAACGACCGGGAATGTTCCGGTGCCGCGCCGTGCAGAAATTGATCCAGGCGCTGACCGGCCGCTTCTCCGGTGACAGTCTGCGTCACAGCCCGGCCATGAACGCGCTGATTGTGTCACTCGCGCCCGGCAATCCTTCGTGACCGTAGTCGGGATAAATCACCATATTTTTCTTCGCGGTAATTTTGTTGTAAGCCGCGAACTGCGTCGAGGGCGGACAGGTTTTATCCATCAATCCAGTCGCCATCAACACCTCACCACGAATTCGCGGCGCGAGATATTGGCAATCAATATAGCCGAGCTTGGTAAAAATTTCTTTTTCCCGCTCGTGGCGGGGATCGAAACGCCGGAAGTAGGCCCGCAATTCTTCATAGGCATCGGCGGCTAAATCCATTTCCCAAACCCGTTGATAGTCACACAGGAACGGAAAAATTGGCGCGGCAAGTTTGATCCGCGGTTCAAGCGCAGCGCAAGCGAGAGTGAGTCCACCGCCTTGCGAACCGCCGGTGGCGCCGATCCGTTTGGGATCAACTTCTGGCATTTGCATCGCAAGCCCGGCGAGTTGCGCAGTATCGAGGAAGATTTGTCGAAACAACATTTGCTGCGGCGGGTCTTCGAGACCGCGAACAATATGACCCCGGATTGTTGTTCCGGTCACACCGCCGAGGTCTTGCGACTGACCTCCTTGACCGCGGCAATCCAGCGCGAAGACGGAGACGCCTTGCGCGACCCAAGCCAGCTTGTCAAACCAGTCGCCGCTGTTGGCGGAGTAACCATGAAACATCACAATCGCCGGATGCGGACGCGACCCAGATTTCGGCCGGAGATATTTGGCATGAATTCGCGCACCGCCGACGCCGGTGAAATACAGATCGAAACAATCGGCAATCGCCGCGGTGAATTTTGCCGGAATGAGTTCGAGTTTCGCATCGAGTGCTTTCATCTCAGCGAGACTCTTGTCCCAAAATGAATCGAAGTCTGCCGGTCGCGGATTGCGACCGGTGTAAGTAAGAAGTTCCGGTAATGGTTTATCAATGAGTGGCATAGTGCGAGGAATTTACTGGTCGCCCGCCAAATTTTCCACACAAAACAAGCGCTACCACCGCGACCGCAATCAGTACACCGGCCATGATTTGTGCACTGGTAAAAATCCCTAGATAATGCACCGCGTAATCGCCTCGGAAAAATTCCACACCAAACCGGAGCGCGCCATAACTCAAAACATAGAACCAGCAAACTTGACCATCGAACCGCCGGTGCCGGTAAAGCGTGCTCAGCCCAGCAAAAATCGCAAGGTTACCGGCCGCTTCATAAAGTTGCGTCGGATGAATAGCACCACTGTGTCCCGGTAAGTGAACCGCCCACGATTGCGCACATGCCTTGCCGTAACAGCAACCTTCAAAAAAACAACCGAGCCGGCCAAACGCATGACCAAGCGCGGCGGACGGCGCGAGAATATCCACCAGCTGCCAAATCGGAAGCTTCTTCAACCGGGCATAGGTCACAACTCCGACAGTCGCGCCAAAGAAACCACCATAAAACACAAAACCGGCGCGAAGTGAAACGAGGCCGGTTTCACGCCAGCCCTCGATAAAATCGTTCCAGAAAAAAACGATGTGAAAAATTTTTGCGCCAAGCATCGCCGCGACAATCAGCCAGACACCGAGGTCGCTAATACGCTCCGGCGCGAGACCGGTCAACCGTGCGCGCCGTTGCGCCGTAAAAATTCCGGCCATAAACCCCGCCGCCACCAGCACGCCATAGGTGTGAATCTCCAACGCACCAAACCGAACCAGAACTGGATACATGCCGGTCACGATGCCGTGTCACTCGTGGGCTGTCAAATGATTTACCGTCGCTCTAAAAAGCTTGCATCTCTGGCACTGCCGGCTTTCACTACTTCCGCTCAAACATGAACCGACTCGGAATTCTCATTGCTGGTCTCGACGGCGCGGTCGCTTCCACACTCACCTCCGGCGTTGCGCTTATGCGCCGGCGCTTGGCAAAACCAACCGCGTTGATTTCCGAAGCGTACGTGAAATCTCACAAGCTCGCCGGCTTCAACGAACTCGTCATCGGCGGCTGGGATAATCGTGGCGAAAATCTTTACCAAGCCGCGCTCCGCAACCGCGTTCTCGAAGCACACCAACTCCGGTCCGTCGCTCGCGAACTTGCCGGCATCAAACCGTGGCCAGCCGGTTCCGATAAAATCGCCGCCTTCCGCCGACAACACCGGCTCGATACCGTCGTCATTCTCAATCTCTTGCCCACCGGCGAAAACGCCGCGTCTAAAAATTACGCCCGGCTCGCCGCCAAACACGGTTGTCCGTTCATCAATTTCACACCAAACGATTGCGCGGAATCCGCGATGATTCCGTTTTGTGGCCGCGACGGAAAAACCGGTCAAACCTGGTTCAAGTCCGTTCTCGCTCCGGCCTTACGCGCCCGGCAACTTGAGGTCACCGGTTGGTATTCCACCAATTTACTCGGCAACGAAGACGGAAAAATCGTCGGCGACCCGGTGAAAGGCCGGCAAAAGATTCGCGACAAATCCAAACTGCTCGGCCCAATGCTCGGCTACGAACCGTATCACCTCGTGCAAATCAATTATTTCCCGCCGCGCGGCGACACGAAGGAAAGTTGGGACTACATCGACATCGAAGGTTTTCTCGGTCAGCCGATGCAATTAAGAATCAGCGGCCAATACCGAGATTCCATCCTCGCCGCTCCGATGTGTCTCGACCTCTGCCGGTTCATGGAACTCGCCCACCGGCGCGGTGCCACCGGCGCGCAAACGTGGCTGAGTCTATTTTTCAAAGCGCCGTACGGCGTCAACACTCACGATTTCTTCCGGCAGGAACAGTTGCTGCGAAATTTTCTAGCGCACGCCTAACCGGAAAAGTTTTTCAACTTCTTTCGCCGACAGACAATTCACCACATCAGCTTTCGTGAGCCAACCTTTGCGAGCGATGGCGGCACCGATGGCAAGATACTGGTAATCTTCGATGCTGTGTGCGTCGGGATTGATGGAACATTTCACGCCGAGTTCTTTTGCACGTTTCCACAGCCGCCAATCCATATCGAGCCGGTACGGATGCGCATTAATCTCGATAATCTTCCGGTATTCCGCTGCCGCCGCAATCACTTCCGGCATGTTCACAGCGTAACCTTCGCGTTCGAGCAGCAACCGGCCCGTCGGGTGTGCGAGCATCGTGACTTTCGGATTCGCCAGCGCCCGACAAATGCGTTTGGTTTGCGCGTCTACCGGCAAGGTGAAGTTTGAATGCACAGCAGCAATAACAAAATCGCACTGCGCCAACGTTGCGTCATCAAAATCCAGTGTGCCGTCCGGCAAGATGTCCACCTCGGTGCCGAAAAAAATCCGAAAATCCTGTTTGGCGAATTTCGCGTTGAGTTTTTTTACTTCTGCCGCTTGCTGCCGGAGCCGATTTTCGTCGAGCCCATTGGCTTGGCGCTGGCCTTTGCTGTGATCGGAGATGCCGATGTATTCAAGCCCGAGGTCCAGCGCAGCGTTCACCATTGCTTCAATGCTTTCGACGCCGTCGCTCCAAGTCGAGTGAACATGGAATACACCGCGGAGATTTTCTTTCACAATCAGCTGCGGCAACTTGCCGGTGAGTTCACCCATATCCTCGCGAAGTTCCGGCGGAACATATTCGAGGTCGAGCGCTGCGTAGATTTCTTCCTCGGTCCGGCACGGAATGCTGCTGCCGAGTTCCTTTGCGCTTTTTTCTTTTTCTGCCGCCGGCGAAAAACCATATTCATTCAGCGACAGATTTTTCAATTTCAACGCCCGGCTCCGCATGGCGATATTGTGTTCTTTGCTGCCGGTAAAATAATTCAGCGCAAACACAAATTGGTCGTCGCTCACCACGCGCAAATCCGCCTGAATGCCATCGGCTAGTACGACGCTAGCTTTCGTTTCACCTTGTGCGCTCACGGCACGGACACCGGCCATACCGACGAAATCCGCAATGATGCCGGGCGCGTCTGCCGGTTTTGCGCTAACCAAAAAATCGACATCGCCAATTGTCTCGCGGCACCGGCGCAAACTACCAGCCACACTGTATTGAATCACGCCATCGTGCGAACGCAATGCTTCCAGCACCGGTTCCGCCGCGGCAATCGCGGTGTGATAATGATGCCGGCCGCTGAACTGCCGGAGTAAGGCGATACCTTCCAAAATTTTCTGCTGCGATTTTTCGCCGAAGCCGGCCAATTTCGCGACTCGACCGGCTTGGCAAGCGGCTTCAAGTTTTTCGAGTGAGTCCACTTGCAGTTGGTC
>Ga0007854_10000993_pt1 | contig 18404 bp, 8 predicted proteins | sample CryBogCBH12Aug08_FD_60382 | JGI IMG/M metagenome (GOLD analysis project Ga0007854, IMG submission 60382) | Freshwater microbial communities from Crystal Bog, Wisconsin, USA - CBH12Aug08 | ecosystem: Environmental > Aquatic > Freshwater > Lake | place: Crystal Bog, Wisconsin, USA | collected...
ATACCAGTAGAAATTGTTGACGGTGAGCAGGGCGTTGACCGAGAGGGATCCTCCCTGAAGGTACACGGAGCTGGTGCCAAGGGCGCTTGAGCTGTTGGCCTGCAGGGTGCCATGGTTGATACGGGTCGTTCCACTGTAACTGTTGTTGCCCGAAAGGATCGTCTGGCCGGTTCCATTCTGAGCGATATAGGCCGGGCCGGAGATGTTTGCGGCAATCGTATTCGAGTCACTCTGGTTGAATCTCAGAAGGCTCTCGCCCCCGCCAAAGGTGATGCTCGAGGCCACGAGGGAAACTCCCGTGTCGCTGCCACCGTAGGTTCCCACGTCCACCAAGCCGAAACTGTCGCTATCGCCTCCGATTGCCAGATTCCGTGTGATCACGGAGGCTCCGCTTGCAATTGTAAGGCTGCCGCTGCCGCCACTGTAGCCGATGGTGATCGTGTCGGAGTTGCTCCAGGTGGAACCGGCGCCCGTGACAAGGACGGAGTTACTGTAGGCGTAGCCGCTGCTTCCGTATGAGATGTAGGCGTTGGAGGAGGACATGAACGCCCCGCCGGAGACAGTAACATTATTGCTGTCGCTCTCATAATCGGAGCCGTCATTATCAAAACCTACATAGAGGGTGCCGGAACTGATCAGGCTAGATCCGATCCCAGCCACGGTGAGCGTATTGCTCATGCCTCCCCACATCCCAACATAGATGTCGGTGGACGTCATCCTGGCCCCGCCAGAGACAAGAACGCTGTTGTTGCTGCTGGGATAATCGACAGACCCGTCGTAACTGTTGCCGATATCCAGTTCGCCGGAATTGTTCAGTACCGATCCGGTTCCCGTCACAATGAGCGTGTTGGTGCTTGCTCCGTAATATCCCACGTAAACATTATCGGCGCTCATCACGGCCCCGTTGGAAACAACCGCGCTGTTGCCGTCGGCCAGATAACCAACCCCGTCGCCATATCCGATATAAAATTCGCCCGTATTGGTCACTCTTGTGCCGGGACCGACAACGCTGAGCGAGTTGTTGGAGGAATATTCACCCACATACAAACTGCTCACATTTGCAGTGGCCCCGTTGGAGAACACCAACGTGTTGCTGTTGCCATAGCTACCGATCTCCGGATCACCGCCGAATAAGTTCTCGTTCAGGGATGATCCGCTGCCGGAGAAGACGGCGGAGTTGTTGTTCCCGTAATACCCGACGTAGAGATAGCCGTTGGCCACTCCGCCATTGGTGACGACGAGGCTGTTGCTATTGGCGTATAGGCCAACGTAGATAGTCCCCGCTGTCACGGTGGAGCTTGATCCATTTACTATCAGGGAGTTGGAGATTCCATTGGAATACCCAATGTACAACCTTCCATTGATTCCAAGGGTCGCCGCGTTGGAAACGACGAGCTTGTTCCCGCTGCCGTAGTAGCCCACCGCCATGTTTCCGTTGTTGGTCCAGAAAGTGCCGGGGCCCGTGACGAGGACCGAGTTGCTCGAGGAATTGCTCCCATAGCCGATGTCGGTGTAATTGGTGACCGTGAGGCTTCCCCCGTTGGTGAGGATGAAGGAGTTTCCGGAATTGGTGAAACCGACGAAGAGATTGAAGGCCGTCCCGGCCGTGGCAAGAATTGCGGTTCCCCCGTTGTCGATGACCGGTTGCTCGGTTGCATTGGGGGCGATACTCGAACTCCAGTTGTTGCCGTTGGTCCAGTAGTTGGTGCCGGTGGTCCAGAATTCCCCCACGCTGTAAACCAGGTTGAAGACGTTGGACGAGACGACCGTGAAGAAACCGTTCAAATTCGTGCTGTACTGATTAAAACCGGCCCCTTGCACGAAGCCGTTCGTATTGCCGGTGATCATGAAACCCAATCCATCCGCACCCGACACGTCGGTCCCGTTGATCACCGTCCAGGAGGCACCGTTGGACCAGAAGGCGGAGCTATGCGAAACAGAGGCTCCCAGGTTAAGGTCGAAGGCGCTCGTGTCGGAGTTATAAACATTTATAAAACCATTCAGCGTGATCGGGGCGGTGTAATTGGTGCTGCCGGCCGGGCCGTTGGTGTTTCCAAAGATGTTAAATACCAGGGTGGCGAGATTGGTCGGGGCATAATCGTTTTGCTGAAAGCTCAGGTTCCCGTTGATGGTCAGCGGGTTGGTGCCTGTCGGGGAGAGGGTTCCTTCCCCCCAGATTGTCAGGCCGTTTGTAACGGTGATGGTGCCGTTGCCCGAGATCTCCCCGTTCTGAACGACGATATTGGAGGCATACACCCGCCCGCCGTTGTCAAGGGAGAGGGTCTCGCTGCCGCCGCTGACACTGAGGGTCAGGCTGCCGCTGTTGCTCCAGAGCGAACCGGGACCGGTCACCAGGACCGTGTTGTTGTTGCTGTAGAAACCGATGTTTCCGGTCACGTCCACGACCAATCCGCCGTTGGAAATCACCAGGCTGTTTCCCGCGCCGCTGCCGCCGACGTTCAGGGTGGAGCTGTTGCTCCAGATGGAACCCGGACCGGTCACCAGGACCGTGTTGTTGGAGGAAACTCCGACATTGCCCAAACTCCCGTTGACATCATTGAGGCGTCCCCCGTTGGAAATCACCAGCGAATTGGACGCGCCGTAGTTGCCGATGGTGGTTGTTCCGGAGTCGGACCAGAGCGCGCTGGAGCCGCTGATCAAAACCGAGTTGCCATTGCCTCCCTGTCCGATCACCCCGCCGTTGAGGAGCATCGTGCTGTTGGAATAAACGGAGATCGAGTTGCTGTTGTCGCCCGCCGAATAGCCGAGGTAGACGGCGCCACCGTTGCTTACCAAACCGCCGTTTGAGATCACAAGCGAGTTGCCCACCGCCGCACTTTCTCCCCCGCTCCCGGCGCCGACAGCCATGTCCGCCGTATTTTTGAAGATGGCGCTGGCGCCGGACACCAGCACGCTGTTGCTGGAAGAGTTGTTCCCGAGATTGAATCCCCCGCCGTTGCTAAGAGTGCTGTTGGCATAAACGGAGATCGAGTTGCTGTAGTCACCCGCTGCATAGCCGAGGTAAAGGCCTCCAACGTTGCTTACCAAACCGCCGTTTGAGATCACAAGCGAGTTGCCCACCGCCACACTGTCTCCCCCGTTCCCGGCACCGACAACCAGGTCTGCCCCATTATTGAAGAGGGCGCCGGCGCCGGACACCAGCACGCTGTTGCTGGAAGAGTGGTTTCCGAGATTGAATCCCCCGCCGTTGCTAAGGGTGCTGTTGGCATAAACGGAGATCGAGTTGCTGTAGTCACCCACCGAAAAACCGAGGTAAAGGCCGCCACCGTTGGTTACCGTACCGCCGTTTGAGATCACAAGCGAGTTGCCCGCCGCCGTGCCGCCCACCCCGTTCCCGGCGCCGACAACCAAGTCAGACGTATTTTGGAAGAGGGCGCTGGTGCCGGACACCAGCATGCTGTTGCTGGAGGAGTTGTTCCCGAGATTGAATCCCCCGCCGTTGCTAAGCGTGCTGTTGGCATAAATGGAGATCGAGTTGCCGTTGTCACCCGCCAAATAGCCGAGGAAAAGGCCGCCGCCGTCGCTTACCAAACCGCCGTTTGAGATCACCAGCGAGTTGCTGCTGCCGCCGTCTCCGACGTAGAGGCTTCCTGAATTACTCCAGTACGAGCCGACTCCCGTAACCAGTGCCGAGTTTCCGGAGGAGGTGTTGTTCAGCCCAATGTAGGAGTTGCCGGTGTTCACAACCTGGCCTCCGTTGGAAATCACAAGGCTGTTGCCCGCGCCTGATCCATTCTGGCCGCCGATATACAAATCACCGCCATTGTTCCAGAGAGCTCCGCTTCCCGTGACAGTAACCGAATTGCTCGCGCCGGCCCCCTCCCCGATCACCCCGCCCGCCGTGGAGAGCGTGGAGTTGGATCCCACCAGAATCCAGTTATTGCTGCCGATATTGCCCACGGTGAGAACACCCCCCGCGACGACCTGACCCCCCTCGGAAATAGTCAGGTTGTTGCCGGAGCCCCCGCCACTGTTGTTATCAAGTCCGTTTCCAATGAAAAGGGTTCCCGAATTGCTCCAGAGCGAGCCCGTACCGGTCACCACGACCGAGTTGTTGGAGGAAATGCTGTTGGATCCGATGTAGGCGCTGCCGCCCGAGCTGAAGACCTGGCCGCCGTTTGAAACAACCAGGCTGTTGCCGCTTCCCGTGCCCCCGATGGTGAGGTTGCCGGAGTTGCTCCAGAGCGAGCCGGGCCCCGTCACCAGAACCACGTTGTTGCTGTCGGCAGTCTGTTCGGCAACCGCGCCGTTGGCATTATAGACCGAGCCGCCGTTGGAGATGGTGAGCGTGTTGTAGTCGCCTCCGTTGCCGAGGATCAGGTCGCCGGTATTGGTCAGCGTCGAGCCCGGGCCGGTGACGAGGACCGAATTGGAATTCATGACCCCGCTGAAATCAATGGAGGTATTGGCGGCCGTGACCACGGCGCCGTTGGTCACCACGACCGAGTTGTTGCCGGCATTGACTCCCACATTCAGGGCGCCCGAAAGGGAGAGCACGGTGTTGTTCCCGTCAACGATCAGGGTGCTGTTGGTGTAGTTGTACCCCACATAGGCGCTTCCGAAGGAATTGGTGCCCGAGGTAAAGTTGGTTGTCTCGTTGGCGCTGTTGCTGCCGACATAGAGGTCCGATGGAGGCACGACGGTCGTGGCAAATCCCGAAATCTGGGAACCGTCGGCTCCGCTGATGAGGATCGAGTTGTATGAACCGCTTATTGGCATGGCTTCAACACCCGAGCTTGTGGTTAGTGTTCCGGAGCTGAGAATAACCGTGTCGCCCACGGCCACGCCCGGATAGGCACCATAAATATAGATGTCATTGGGGCCGACGACGCCGGCGGTAACTCCCGACCTCACATGAACGGGTGAGTAGGACCCCACCCCGTTGACGCTGAAGTAAATGTTGCCGCTTAGCGCCAGGTTTCCAAAGTCATTTCCGACGCTTTGAAACACAAACACTGGCGCCACCCCGGCACTCGTGGTGACGGTGTAGGAGAGCCCGTTTGGAAGGATGAGGTTGACCGGGTCGCCGTTACCCCCGCTGAAGTCCAGGGTGATCTGGGCGCGCCCCTGGGTTGGGAAGGCCATTGTGGCCGCCAGTGCGGTGAGGCAGGAAAGAAGGGCGCGGCGGAGAAGGGCGGGCATGAACATGGGTTTTTTTGGTTTTTTTGTAGCGTTTGCAACCCGTAAGGATGGCGTTGCTTTCAAGGCGGATTTTGTTCCCTCTGGCGGGGCTGAAAGCGTGCTGGGTTATTTCATGCCCGGGGGATTGGGGCAAGGTGATTACTCGCCAATTGTGTTTTTCTTCTCATATCTTGTGCTTTTTCGGGGTGCGCTTTCCGGAAAAGCACAATGCGTGCCACCGCCCGTGGCGCGGCCGACGGCCCCCCCCGGATCCCCTCCTTTGAGGCGACGTTTTATCTCTTTCGTCGCATGTCCCCGCCCGGGACGACGGGGGGATCAGCGCCCGGCCTTCCTCGGAGGCGGCACAACCCCCAGCCGCGCGTCGCCGCGCCCGGCCAGTCGCACCAGGCGGCGGGCCGCCGCCTCGAAGCAATCCGCCTCGGCACTCAGGTAAAGCCACTTGGGCAAAACCGGGTGAGGGCGCAGGGCCGGGATTTCCGCCACGAGCGCACCGTGGTGCTCGCGGCTTGTGGCCACGAGCATCCCGCTCCAGGGCTCCCGCTTGTCGGCGAAGCAAAAGAGGAGTTTTCCCTCCAGGTAAACCGCCTTGGTTCCGAACATGGAGCGCAGTTGGAAGCCGGGTTCCTCCTCCAGCGGCTCCCAGATCCAGGCATGCGCATGGACGCGCCGGGCCCGGGCGCCCATTGCCGCATCGATTCTATTGCCTGCTGGAGCCAAGTGAGTGTGGGGAATGTCACCACCCATTGGCCACAGTCGGACGCCTTTGGCCAGCAAAGTCGCGTCCAACTCCGCAAGGCCATATTTTGCTTGATCCCGTGCGTATAAAAGCATGTGTTTCTTAAAGCGCGGTTTACCCCCAACATCCACCCCCATGGAATGGTATTACATCAAAGAGGGCGCCCAGTTCGGCCCCGTTGACAAAGAGGAACTCGGCCGCCTTGCCCGCGAGGGGCCCCTCTCCCGCGAAGACCTTGTCTGGAACGCCTCGCTTGGCGACCAGTGGGCCGCCGCCTCCTCGATCGAGGGCCTCTTTGCAGAGCCCTCCCCTCCGCCAGCCCTGGAAGCTGAAGGCAATGAGGGTGAAGGCACGCCGAACCGCGACCTGATGGCCTCGGCCCGCGAATCCCTCAAGGGACACTGGGGCCGCTCCATCGCGGCAACCCTGCTCTACCTCGCCCCCATCCTGGTGATTGTCTTTGCGATGGCGACCATCCAGGGCGTCGCAACCTACCGCGCCGGAATGAGGGCGCAACACGCCCGGCAGATGGCGGCCGCCCATGTCTCCACAACCACGGTCACCACCACGGCGGCACCCCATCAGGGACCCGGGGTCACGGCCGGCAGAACCCTTCCGCCAAAGATTGTCCTCTCCAAGAAGGTGCGCGTCGTGGTCCACGCCTTGCAGTTCATCCAGTTTCTCATCTCGGGCGCTCTGATGCTCGGCGTTATCTCCTTCTTTCTCAATATCGCACGCGGCCTGGAAGCAAGGCCCACGATGGTCTACGCCGGGTTTCGCTGCTTCGGCAGGGCGCTCTGCGCCTATTTCCTGATGATGCTCTTCATTTTGCTCTGGACCCTGCTCCTGGTCATCCCGGGGATCATTGCGGCCTACTCCTACTCCATGACCTTTTTCATTCTGGCTGACGACCCCTCGGCCACTCCTATGGAGGCTCTCAAGCGGAGCAAGGAAATGATGCGGGGCAAGCGGTGGAAACTCTTCTGCCTGATGTGCCGCTTCATCGGCTGGTATCTTCTCAGCCTGCTGACCTGCAATATCGGTTTGCTTTGGGTCTTCCCCTATTTCCAGACCTCATGCGCGCATTTCTATGACGATGTGCGCCCCAAACAGTAAAGCTCCCCGCGCGGCCATTTGAAGGCGGCCGCCTCCTGTCCGGCGAAGCAAGCCAATAACCTTGAAATCCGGCACCTGAAGGCGGAGGATTTGTGGCTCACATTATCTCCCTTCCATGAACTTCCGCCTCCTCCTTGCCGTTGTTTTCCTCGCCTCCGCTCGCCTTCCCGCCCAGGAAAGCATCGAGCAAACCTCCAATGGTTTCAGAATCAAGGTGGGAGAGGCACAGGTGGAGTTGGCCGCCGTATCCGCCGACATCCTGCGACTGAGCGTGGCCGGAGACGGCAAGGTGGATGTGGCCGAGAGCACTTTCCTGGCGCCCCGGCCACCTGGAAATGTCAACTGGTCGCGCGTCAGCACCAACGGGCTTGTCGGCGTGCAGACCGACAGGGCCGAACTGCTCATCAATCCGACAAACGGTGACTGGAGCCTTCTCAATGCGGAGGGCAATGTTTTGATCCCCTCCCACCCTCTGGGTTACCGTGCAATTAAAACCGCATTTTACGGCGCGGAGGCTTCCGAATCCCAAATCATCTCGCTGGGTTGGGCTCCACAGAAACATGATGCACCCGGGAGGATGCAGGTTTACGGCTGTGGCAACGCCGCCAGCTCGCTGCAGCAGTCCGAGGGCAGGACATCATCGGGAAATGGTGTCGCCACCATTCCGTTTTATTGGGCGCCTTCGGGATACTCGGTCCTGGCCGTAAGTGGCGACGACAACAAGCCGGCCTCCTGGCAACCTGGCGAGGATTTGAAATCCCTGGTGTGGACCTTTCCAGGAAAGACGGCCGACCTCTACCTGATGCCCTCCTCCAACCTGCGCGAGGCGGAGGGAGCCTATGCCCGGGCAAGCGGTGCCGCCCTGATCCCACCTCGCTGGACTTTCGGCTATCTGCAGAGCCGCTGGGGCTGGAAGGACCGCGCCTACATCGAGGATACCCTGAAACATTTCCGCGACCTGAAACTCCCCCTCGACGGATTCATCTATGACTTTGAATGGTACACTCCCAAGCCCGACTACGAGGTGCCTCCCGCGGGATTGGAAAAGTTCCCCGATTTCGGTTTCAACCCCGGCCTGTTTCCTTCGCCGGCGCAGCAGATTGCGGCCTACAAGCAGGAGGGAGTTCATTCCATCGGCATCAGAAAACCGCGAATGGGAGACAGGGACACCCTGGTCATGATGCATGAGAAGGGATGGAGTCTGAATGGCGGAAAAAAGGACGAACTCTACCACAACAGGGACTTCGACTTCAGCAATCCCGATGCCCGCGAGTGGTATATTCATCAGACGACGGCTTATTTCCCAATGGGGCTCACCGAAGGTTGGTGGAATGACGAGGGGGAAGGAAACTACACCCTCTACTACTACTGGAACCTGGCGGAATCCGAGGCCCTTCACCGCTTTCTCCCCAAGGAGCGCTTCTGGTCGCTGAACCGCTCCTTCTCACCCGGCCTCCAACGCCTCGGGGCCGCGATGTGGACCGGGGACATCAAGGCAACCTGGCCGACTTTGGAACGCACTCCCACCGATCTGCTGAACCTCGGCCTTTCGGGAATGCCTTTTGCGGCGTGCGATATCGGCGGGTTCATCGGCGAAACATCTCCCGAACTCCTTGCCCGGTGGATGCAGGCGGGCGTCTTTTTCCCGAAAATGCGCACGCATTCCGATCATGTCGTCACGCCACACTTTCCCTGGCTCTTCGGTCCGGCGGCGTTGCGATCGATCCGCAAGTCCCTGGAACTCCGCTACCGCCTGATCCCCTATTATTACAGCCTGGCCCATGAGACATTCTCCACAGGGGCGCCGATGATGCGCCCCTTGATCATGGAGTTCCCGAACGACACGAAAACCGCCAATCTCTCCGACGAATGGCTCATGGGACGCTCACTGCTTGCCGCGCCAATTCTCAATCCCGGTGGAAAACGCTCCGTCTACCTCCCTCCCTCAGCAAGATGGTATCGCTTCGGTAAGAATCAGGTGATCCAAGGCGCCGCCACGCAGAATGTAACGACCACCCTGGATGAGATCCCCATGTATGTGCGGGCAGGTTCAATCCTGCCGCTCGGACCGCTCATCATGCACACGGATCAGCTTCCCGGAGGTCCCTTGGAAGTGCAGATATATCCTGGGGCGGATGCCGATTTCACGCTGGTCGAGGATGACGGGCATACGACGGATTATCTTTCCGGAAAAGTCCGGCGGACGATGTTTCACTGGAACGAGGCAAAGGGCGAGCTGAGCTGGAAATGCGCGGGTCCGTACAACGGAGCCGATCTCTTCCGGGACATCCATGCCGTCATTTTCGATGCCAATGGAGTGCGCGAGATGAAGGGTGCCCTCAAGGCGGAGGGGACTCTGGCCCTGCGATCCGAGAAATAATACTGAGGAGCTCTGATCCAGCGCTCGCATGTCCTGCCCTTCGGGGACGGGACATCGTGCCGTAGATGCGCCGATGGAATCCTTCTCGGAGGGACTTCTTCTTTTTTTTCTTTTCCGCTCTCGGGTGTGTATCATCCTTCCCCAATCACCCCCTCCTCCAATGCCTTTGCCCTCCATTAAGTTTCTGCGCACCTTGTGCATCCTGTTGCTGCCGGCCCTTTGTCATGCCACCACCCTTTATGTCTCTCCCGACGGCAATGATGCCAATCCGGGCACGGTGGACCGGCCGTTCGCATCTCCGGAAAAAGCCATTGAAAGCGTGCGTCAGGAGCTTGCCAAAAGGAAAGATCATCCAGAGCCAATAAACGTCATTTTCAGGAGTGGCGTCTATCGGTTGATCCGGCCCCTCAAGTTTACCCCCGAGGATTCCGGGACGGCGGAGGCACCGGTCACATATGCCGCCGCCCCGGGAGAAGAGGTTGTTTTCAGCGGCGGCGTGCCGATCACAGGTGTCTGGACACAGACTCCCGGAAAGCCGTTCTGGCAGATCACGGTCTCCAAAGCCAAGGACAGGGGATGGGTCTTCAACTCCCTGTATGTGAACGGACTTTCGCGCACCCGCGCACGCAGCCCCCGTGAGGGAGTGAAAGAACTCCGAGGAGAAGGGCCCGAGCCCGGGGGAGACCCGCGGCGTTCGCTCCGCTATCTTCCCGGCGACTTCAACCCGGACTGGACCAATCCCAACGATATCGACGTCGTGCTTCTGGGGAGCTGGGCTTCGACCATTCACAGGATCCGCGAAATCCTCCCTGAAAAACGCTCCCTCCGATTCCATAGAACCGACATCCGCACGGTGGACTTCTGGGAGAGAAGCCCCCGTTATTACCTGAGCAACGTTTTCGAAGCACTTGATGAGCCCGGGGAATGGTATCTCAACCGCCAAACGGGCGTGCTCTATTATTACCCGCTTCCTGGCGAGGATCTTGCAAAGGCCGAGGTGGAGGCACCGGTCATGAAATCGCGCCTGATGGAGTTTGATGGCGACCTTGTCGGCGACCGCCCTGTTGAATACCTCCGTTTCCGAGATCTGCATTTCCGCAGTATGGACTCCGATCTGGACCGCTATGACGGGCAGTACCGCCAGGGTTACATGTTCCTGGACGCAGCGGTCTTCGCGCAAGGCTTGCGCCATGCCTCCTTTGAGCGCTGCGAGTTCTCTCAACTGGGCGAGTATGCCATGGAGTTGGCGGATGGCTGCCGTGACGTCACCGTGCGTCAATGCCACTTCTGGGATCTCGGTGCGGGCGCGATGCAACTCGGCGTAACCGACCTGGGCACACTAAAGACACCGACGACTCCGGGCGCCAAGCCCGGCGCCTCGATGGAGCCCCGCCGTGAGGTGCTTGACCTGACGGTCGACAACAACCTCATCCACCGTCTCGGCACCGTCTGGCATGGTTGCTACGGGATCGTCAACCGATTTGCATCCGGCACCAAGATCACGCACAACGAGATTTTCGACACCCACTACACCGCCGTGGGCCTCGATGCACGATGGGATTGGAAGGGGGAAAAATACTCCCACGGCAACGAAATCGCCTATAACCACCTCCATCACCTTGGATTGGGCTACCAGACTGATGGTGCCGGCATCTATCAGTTCGGACCGCTTGACACACACATCCATCACAATCTGATCCATGACACCTACGCCTACCCTTATATCTCGGGCATGAACGGATTCTATCTCGACGAGACTTCCCGCGGCGCCGTGGTTGAAAATAATCTGGCCTACAATCTGGACTGGTCTGCCTTCCATCAAAATCACGGCGATGACAACATCGTTCGGAACAATATCGTCGCTTTTGCCCGAGACGGTTTCTTCAAACGAGGAGGTTTTCCTCCCAAGGAGAAGATCAATTATCTGGAGGTGACACGGAATATTTACATCACTCGCGACGACAAGGCGCAGGCCTACGACTGGGAACCGGGAAACAAACCACCGATTTTCAATCACAACATCTACTTTTCCCTATCACCAGGGGCCCAACTCAGCTTTGCCGGGAAGAGCTTTGCCGATTGGCAAGCCTCAGGGCATGACAAGGATTCCCTGATCATGGATCCGGGTTGCCGTGATCCAGGCAAATTTGACTTCACGCTCCCGGCCTCCGCCCCAGCTTGCAGAGCGATCGGCTTTGTCCCCTTTGACGAAGAGATAAAAAAAGCGGGGCTTTACGGCGACACCAAGTGGAGGGAGTCCATCAAGATGCCTCCTGCGCGCAAATTCCTCCCCGCATGGACGGAAGGCGACTTGTCACGCTTCAATGAATTTGACATCGACCCGAATCAGTTCAAGGACGGAAATGTCCCGCCGGTCCTGACTGCTCACGGAGTGGGGGTCTATGCAGTGACCCGGAAAGTTGCCGGCAGTCAAGGTCCCGCCTGCATCCAATGCTCGTCACAGCAAAGATACATCTGCACGACCCTCCATGATCTGAAGAATGGCAAGGTAACATTCTCCTTTGCCGTCATGCAACCGGCTGTCCAACCGACGGGCATCACTTTTGAAATGAGAAGCGGGGGCAATCCCTACCTCACCGGAGTATCGATTGCAATTGCCGGTGACGGGCAGATCAAGACTGGGAGTGAGATAGTAGGTCGCCTTCAACCGGGAAAGTGGACGCGATTTGAGGGGGCTTTTTCCCTGGGTGACGGTACACCCCAGAGCTATACGCTAAAAATCCACGACGACCAGGGGGAGAAAACCGGCACTCATCCCTTCCTCAAAAAAGGGGTAAAAGACATCCAGTGGGTCGGCTTTGTTTTTTCCTCGCATACCGAGGGCTCATGTTATCTGGATGATCTGCACCTGAAGATCAACAAGCCATGATACTTCCGGCGACCTCAAAGGATTTCCGAATCATGTCCTTTCTGGCTTGCCTGCACTAATCAACGCGTTCAGGCGCATGGCAACCTGGCCCTCTATCCTATGTTGCGGGTACTAACGGGGTGAACTACTACTCTTCTAGAATGATCCAACTTAGAAACCTTCTCATCGTAGGCATGGCGATACTGCCGGCATCCTTCTGCATCATGCTCGCAGGTTGTGAATCGGTTAAGCCGCCCTCAACGGTTGCCATGGTTGATGTCGCCCGGTACACGGGGCGTTGGTATGAGATTGCACGCCTGCCAATGCCGTTTCAGAAAAAAGATGAGCCAGCCATGGCTGAGTACGCCCTTGCTCCCAACGGGACCTTATCCGTGCACAATACGGCCACTCGCCCCGATGGAAGCCAGCATGACATACGAGGCTATGCCACCATCCTGAATCCTCCGGAAAATACAAAACTCGCCGTACGCTTCACCACATGGTTCGCTCCGCTGATTCCAATACCCAAGGAGGGCAACTATTGGATTCTCTATGTGGATGATAAATACAATGAGGCAATAGTGGGAACACCTGACAGAAGATATCTGTGGATTTTATCCCGCAGCCCGAAGATACCGGTTCAGAATCTCCAAGCTCTGATGGAAAGGGCTGCGAAATCCGGATTCGAGCTGACAAACCTGATCCATGACCCTCAAAGGTAATCAGGGTGAGTTCCGGTCATTGGGGGAAAATTCCATGATGCCCCTCATGGTTTGAGGGAAGGAGGGATTTGTCAGCAGGACTCTGTAAAAGTGGCTTTTTTAGGGCCAAGGGGGATACTGCACCTTGAACATGAAGCAAAAGCAGACTCCTCAGTTGCTCCCCACTATCGGAGCAACACGCCGTGACTTCATACGTCTCTCCGGAGGCCTGTTCATCGGCAGCATGTTTGCCTCCCTTTTGCGTGGCGCGGATTTTCCTTCAGGCCACTCGAAGATGATTCTTCTGGAGGCGGAACAATTTGACGATCTCGGCGGATGGGATGTGGATCAGCAGTCCATGGAACAGATGGGGTCGGCATATCTACTGGCTCACGGACTGGGTGTGCCGGTGAAGGATGCTGTCACGATGGTGAAGGTCTCCTCTCCAGGATTGTACCGTGTCTGGGTGCGAACCAGGGATTGGGTTGCACCTTGGAGAGCACCCGGGGCACCCGGCAAGTTCCAGTTGCTAATTGACGGTAAGGCATTGGGGCAAACCTTCGGCACGGAAGGAGAGAAATGGCATTGGCAGGATGGCGGGGTAATAGAGCTTGGTTCCGAAGCGAAAGTAGCACTTCATGACCTGACCGGTTTTGAAGGTCGATGCGACGCGGTTCTTTTCTGCAAGGACGCCAATTATCAACCACCGAACGAACTCGCCGCATTGACTTCGTTCCGCCGCGCACTACTCGGTCTGTCCGACGAACCCGAGGATGGCGGCGAATACGACTTGGTGGTTGTCGGAGGCGGTATCGCCGGTTCCTGCGCCGCCCTTTCGGCTGCGCGAAATGGTTTGAAAGTAGCCTTGGTGCAGGATCGACCCGTGCTGGGAGGTAATGGCAGTTCTGAAGTCCGTGTCTGGCCGGAAGGGCATACCAATCAGCAACCGTACCCACATGTCGGCGATATCGTGCGTGAACTCCTGCCTGAGGATCATCGAACCGGAAGCAGAAATGCGAAGGAAGCCACCCTCTATGCCGATGCCAGAAAGATGGATCTTGTGCATGCGGAACCACGCATCAACCTCCTTACAGATGAGCGGGCCTATGGAGTCGAAACGGAAGGCAAGTCCATCAGGGCCATCCTGATCCAGCACACACACACAGGGCGACGCCTGCGCCTGAAGGGGAGATTTTTCGCCGACTGCACGGGCGATGCCACCGTCGGATTCCTTGCGGGAGCAGACTATGAAATGACCCGCGAACAACATCAGGGAATGAGCAATCTCTGGAATGTGATGGACGCCTCGGATCCCAAGCAGGTGCTCAACTGCGAATGCAAGGACAAGACCTCCCTTGGTATAGCGTGCGAGGCGGGAAATGTCCCCCAACCCTTCCCCCGCTGTCCCTGGGCAATCGATTTGAGCGACAAGCCTTTCCCCGGCCGAAGCACCATCATGCGCAAGGCGGGCGACAAGAACCCAAACGACAAACTCGGAGCGTGGTTCTGGGAGAGCGGTTTTGATGAGGATCCGATCGCCGACATTGAACGCATCCGGGATCAGAACCTGCGAGCCATGTACGGCGCCTGGGATGCACTCAAGAACGTCGATCATCTTTACCCAAACCATCGCCTCGGCTGGGCGGCATTTATCGCTGGCAAGCGCGAGTCCCGCCGACTGCTTGGGGATGTGATCCTGGATGCAAAGGATTTCCTCAGCGCACGCGTATGGCCCGACCCTGCCTTTCCCTGCACTTGGGCCATTGATCTGCATCTGCCCAATCCAGGCTTTCAAAAGGGACTCGAAGGAGAGGAGTTCATTTCCATGGCGACCGTGGGTAACAAAGAGTGCCGCTACAAAGGCCCTTACTGGGCTCCATATCGCTGCCTCTACAGTCGCAATATCACGAACCTGTTTATGGCTGGTCGCGACATCAGCGTGACTCACGAGGGTCTCGGCCCTGTCCGCGTAATGCGCACCTGTGGAATGATGGGCGAGATCGTCGGCAAAGCAGCCTCGATCTGCATCAAGCAACAAACGGAGCCGCGGGGCGTCTACGAAAAACATCTTCCTCTCCTACAACAACTCATGACTGACCCCGTATCAGCGCGACAGCAAACCAGAAACTCCGTCTGAAGCCATCCTCGGACTGGCGGCTTCGTCTCTTGCCTTACGCAGCAATAGCAAGTCTCATAAATCCATGGGGAAAAACCGTATTCTGCCCGTTATTGTGCTCATGGGCGCCAGCACCATTTTTCCCGCCCACTCTCAGCCGAGTGCCTTCTATGATGGTTTTGAAGAACAGGTGAATAAATGGAAATTAGACATCAACGACGAGGCCGATCACGAGAGGAACGACTCGCTTGTTCAGATTGAGCAGAAAAAAAACGCGCTGATCAACCAGTCTGGCGAACATGCCCGCGATGGCAGGTTATCCCTAAAGATGACACTGCCACATGAGTTCGGATCCTTTCGTACCGAGGTCTCTCTTCCAGGAGTGCCGATGGGATCGGAATATTGGTACGGATTCAGCATCTATATTCCGAAGGACTGGCAAGTGGATTCCGAGGGCAACATCCTTGCGCAGTGGCATGCGCTGATGGGAAGGGAGCACAAGGAAAAACACCATCCTGGCGACCACACAGGAAAACCTCCCGTTGCCATCGCGGTACAGGACAATAATTGGAATATTACATTCAATTGGAACTCCAATGGAAGTGAGTCAGGCGGCAAGGATGCAGGCCACCTGAAATTAGACCTAGGCCCGATAAAACTCGGCACATGGACGGATTTTGTCGCCCATGCAAAGTGGTTGCCAAACGACAATGGATATTTCCAACTCTGGAAGGATGGAAAGTTGGTGACGGATCGGAAAGGAGCTGTCGAATACAGTGGCAACCCGAATGGTCCTTATTTCAAGCTAGGCATCTACCACCCTGAGTGGAAAACCTTCCACCCCGAGGGCTTTAAGAACGATACCAACGTGACCCGTTCGGTGATCGTTTATGACGACGAGGTGCGTATCACCGCAGCCCCGGGCACTTATGAAGATGTAAATCCAAGAGGTGAGCTTCCTCAATAAAAACTTATGGGCAGTCTGCAAGGAAATGTAATGCATGCCTTTTAGTGATTTTTAAGCGAGGATTTAACCGTAGGATCAAGTCTGCGTATTCTCTCTTTGTTTCAGACAGATGTTTCAAGAACAGGAACTGAGAATGAATTTACACTCTAAAATATCTCACTGATATCGCCGCTGAGTTAGGAGCAATATTAATTCGAGAGCGCTTTTAGATTGGATAATTGAGCGTTGAAGTCGCTCTCGGATTCTTAGGCCATTGGACAGACACACCTCGCCTTTGTCCGGAACAGCATCCACGAGAACCTTGTATCGGGAAATATGAACAAAGAGGTGGGAATGCCTATACTCAAAACTAGAGGAAGAAGCCCGAACGGCATTTTCATATTATTTAATTGAATGCCGCCGAACCGGAAAGTTCCGTTGATGGGTATGCTCCACGCTGAAAGCGCAGGGCATGGAAATCTATTTTTTCTAATTTTTAGTATTACTAATCAGCAGAAATGGAGAAGAAATCTACGGCTTACTGGGCAATGAACACCTGCTTTTTCTGCGATCTTGGACTTGGTTTACAAGCCGTTCAACTTTGCTTGGATAAAACCACCACGCAAGTTAGCCACCTTGTCATACCCCCTTCCCTTGAGCAGGCAGGCAGCCAAGTAGCCTCTCTGTCCCTTTTGACAGTAGGTGATGACCTTGCGATCTGTCGGAACTTCTTCTAACCGATCACGGAGTTCCCCAAGGGGAATATTGAGCGATCCCTCCAGCATTCCCAGCTCCGAGACCTCATCCCTATCGCGGACATCAACGATAAACTCCCCTCCTGCTTTCCATTTCTCTGGTGTCACAGTTGCAATATCACCACGGGCGATATGCCCGGCAACAAAACCCGCCACGTTGACAGGGTCGTTTGCAGCTCCAAACGGAGGGGAATAGGCAAGATCAAGGTTTTCAAGATCATCAACTGTCATTTTTCCGGCGATGGCAGTCGCGAATACATCAACGCGCTTGTCGACCCCAGACTCCCCAATTACCTGGGCTCCGAGAATCCTTCCGGTTCCCTCCTCCACAACCAGCTTGGTCATCAAAGGCTTGGCGCCTGGGTAATAGTGAGCATGGCTGTTGTCACGAGTCAGACTGGTAAAGAAACTAAACCCTGCCTTTGTTGCCTGATTGCTGTTCATGCCGGTGAATCCGACAGTCATGTTCAGCGCCCTCACAATCGAGGTTCCAAGGGCGCCTGGATAGGTCAGTTTAGCTCCGGCAGCGTTTGCACCGGCAATACGCCCCTGTCGGTTAGCCGGCCCAGCGAGAGCGATTCGAGAACGCGCCCCCGTTAGGGCGTTGATGCTCTCTGCTGCATCTCCTACAGCATAGATGTCGTGATCGGATGACTCCATTCTGCCGTTGGTTTTCACCCCGCCAGTCACGCCTATCTCCAATCCGGCAGACCGGGCCAGTTCGACCTCTGCCTTCACACCCACACTGACAAGGATCAGATCGGCTTTCAGATGGCTCCCATCCTCGAAGTCCACGCCGTCTTCCGTGAATTTCGTGGCATTGGCATCGGCCTTAAAGTCAAAATCAGGGCGTCGAATCTGATCCTGCAAGTAGGTTGCCATGTCTTTATCCAAAAGTGGAATGATGTGGGGATTGCGCTCCACGATGGTCACATGCATCCCCCTGTGATGAAACGCTTCAGCCATTTCCACACCGATGAAGCCACCTCCGATTACAACGGCATGCTTGGGCTTTTGCGCATTCACATAAGCAATAATCCGGTCCATGTCGGGGATATCACGCAGGGAGAAGGCATGGGATAGCTCTACACCCGGAATGGAAGGAACGATGGGCTTCGCTCCCTGACTGAGGATTAGCTTGTCATACGTCACAGAGAGAATCTGCCCATCAGGATCTTTGACAGAGATCGTTTTGCCTGCACGATCGATTGAGAGTACCTCGTGGTTTACATGAGCCCTGATGCGAAGGGTTAGCCAGAAGCGTTCTGGGGTCATTACGATCAGCTTGGAGCGATCATCAATTTCCCCAGAGATGAAGTAAGGAAGGCCACAGTTGGCAAAGGAGATGTATGGCCCCCTTTCAAAAACATGGATCTCGGCATTCTCGTCGGTTCGGCGCGCTTTTGCTGCCGCAGATGCTCCGCCGGCAACCCCACCCACAACGATAATTCTCTTCGCCCTAAAGCCGTTAGTATATTTAGGATTGATGGGGTTTGATGATGACTCTTTTTGCATGCCTAATTGTATAATCATATAACCATATGGAAATATGTCAAAGATAATTTCCCCTGCTCTCACCGGCCTCGTGAATTAGCAAATTAGCTCCGGGATTTATCCTTCCA
>Ga0007854_10000996_pt1 | contig 18383 bp, 17 predicted proteins | sample CryBogCBH12Aug08_FD_60382 | JGI IMG/M metagenome (GOLD analysis project Ga0007854, IMG submission 60382) | Freshwater microbial communities from Crystal Bog, Wisconsin, USA - CBH12Aug08 | ecosystem: Environmental > Aquatic > Freshwater > Lake | place: Crystal Bog, Wisconsin, USA | collected...
AAAACCCAAGGCAAAGGCCAAACCGCCGGAAAAAACCGGGCTTCTGGCCCGCCTGAAAAAGACGCTTGGTATTTAGCCTAAAGATAAAGCGCCCTCCTCTTCCTGGTGCAACGAAGAGGAGGGCTCGCCGGCGGGGATCAGGGAGGGGCAACCCCACCGGGCGTCCTTTATCCCTCTTTACGTGTAAAACGTATCGACACAACATCTTTTACGGTTTTTTTTGAAAAAATCAATTGAAAGTTGTCGCGTTGCCCTGAAAAGGGCATCGCGGACCCCGCATTTGGCGGGCGACCCAGCTTTTGGTCACGAAGCCATTACTGACCGGCCTCCGAAGATTTGGCCAGAAACAGGGAAAAAGCTAAATCCATCTTGCGAATATGCTCAGCAACCCAATCGCGCAGGAGATTAAGTTCTGCCAAGCTCACCGCCTGCTCACCGCTACGGACCGTTGATTGCAATTTCAGCACCTGTTCCATCAAGCGCTCGTGATCAGCCTCATGCGGTCCGAACCCGGGATAGCTATGCTGGCGCATCAATAATTGTTCACTCATAAAATGAACATCGGTGAAGGCTATCAACTGATCCACCAGCGGCACCAGAATCCCTTGGTCCCCACCCTTTTCAAGTTCAACTTCCATGGCCCGCAGCAAATCCAGTTGGCCCTGATGCTCCTGGTCCAGTTCCGCCCTGCCAAGATAAAGTCCGTCATCCTCGCTCATGCCCAGCTCCCTTAGGTCCGATCGGATCTCAATCACTCTTCGCCCGCTTACGCGTCTTCCTTGCTTTAGGGGCTTCTTCAAGCCGTCCTTCCTTGAGTGTTACGCGCCGGTCCATCCGTGCCGCCAAATCAGGGTTATGGGTAGCGACCAAGGCCGCCAGGCCGGACTCCTTGGCCAACCGAAGCAGCTCAGCAAAAACACCTTCGGCGGTATGCGGGTCAAGATTACCGGTCGGCTCGTCCGCCAGCAAAAGGCATGGTTCATTGGCCAAGGCGCGCGCCAAGGCCACCCTTTGTTGCTCTCCCCCCGAAAGCTGTCCTGGCCGATGATCTGCTCGCTTGGCCAGACCCAGCCGCTCAAGCAATTCCTGGCCTCTGCTAACCGCTTTGTCACGGCTGATGCCCGCAATCATTTGCGGCAGAACAACATTTTCCAATGCCGAAAATTCCGGCAGAAGATGATGATATTGATAAACAAAACCCAACTGCCGCCGACGCAGGCCGGTGCGGCGCTCATCGCTTAAGCGGGCCGAGGGAACGCCACCGATATAAACCTCACCATCGTCCGGTTGTTCCAACAGGCCGGCGATCTGCAACAAGGTCGATTTCCCGGATCCGGAGGGCCCGACCAAGGCAACAATTTCACCGGCACGAACCTCGAGACTGGCACCATTCAGCACCCGAAGCCGATCAATCCCCTGGCGAAAGCCGCGGACAATCGCATCTAAGCGAAGAGCCGCCGGTTCACTCATAGCGAAGCGCCTCAACCGGATCGAGCCGAGCCGCGCGCCAAGAGGGGTAGATGGTCGCAGCAAAAGATAAAAACAGCGCAATCAACACGACGGTCAGCACTTCCGATGGGTCAACCTTGGCAGGAAGCTGGCTTAAAAAATAAATTTCAGCTGAAAAAAGCTCTCGCCCGCTCAAAGACTGCAGGAACTGACGAATAGACTCAATATTGCGCGCAAAGGATAAGCCTAATAGAACACCTAAAAGAGTCCCAATAACTCCAACACTGGCTCCAGAAATAAAAAATATACGCATAATCATGCCTTTGGTTGCCCCCATAGTGCGCAAAATGGCGATATCTCGCGCTTTGTCTTTAACCAACATGATTAGGCTCGAAATAATATTAAAAGCCGCCACCAGAATTATCAAAGTCAGAATCAGGAACATGACGTTCCGTTCAACCTGTATTGCATTGAAGAAACTGGCATTAGCGCGCTGCCAATCATACACCCGCATCGCCCCACCGGTTACATGATGGATGACGTCGATGACGTCGCCAAGGCGGTCGGGGTCCGCAACCATGACTTCTAATTGGGTTACCCGATCGGTTTGATTGAAATAATGCTGCGCCGAGTCCAGCGGCATGAAGACGAAGCTGGAATCATATTCGTACATGCCAACATTGAAGACCGCCACCACCCGATAGGCCCTTACTCTTGGCATCGTGCCAAAGGCAGTTGCATTTCCCTTGGGTGAAATAAGCGTCATGCTGTCGCCGACGGACAGGCCAAGTTTATCGGCCAGGCGACTGCCGATCATCACCGCATTTTCGCCTTCAAGATCCTTCAATCGACCGGAAATAATACCATTGGCAATAACCCGCCGTCCCTCAAGGTCGCCGGTGCGCACACCCCGCACCATCGCGCCCGAGGCCCCACCCGTTGGCGTGGAGACCATCACTTGGCCTTCCAGGGTCGGCACGACCATAAGGACACCCGAGATGTCCCGTAACTTCCCGGCCAAGGCATCGTAATCTGCAAGGCCACCCGTCTGGGCATAGACACCAATATGTCCATTCAATCCCAAAATGCGGCCCAGCAATTCGGCCCGAAAGCCATTCATGACCGCCATGACAATAATCAGCGTTGCCACCCCCAGGGCAATCCCCGCTAACGAGAACCAGGCAATGATCGAGATAAAACCCTCGCGGCGCCGGGCCCGCAAATAACGGACCGCCACCATCCATTCGAAGGGCGAAAAAATCATTCCGCGTCTCCTATGGCGTGGTGGCAGCGCGACCAGAGGTTAATAAGCACGGGCAAGCAGAATATCCTCGACGCCTGGCGCACCGGTAAACACGCAGGCATCATGCTGGGGGGGCTGGACCAGCGGTGCATTGCGGATCGTCAGTTTATATGCCTTCAACTGCTCCTCTACTCGCGCCAAGGCCGCTCCGCTGGGTCTAGACCAGGAAACCCGAACCCATCCTTTAAAACCGTCAAGCTCATCCTCGGCCGAGGCGCCGAAATAGGCGACGATTGCCTCAAAGCTTTTTAGGTCGGACCGGATATTGGCATCAAATCGGCTTTTTGCTTCAGCGAACAGATTTGCCTGAATCGCGTCCAGCAAGTCCCCGGCGCTTTCCACAAACGCGGCCTGTTCTGCTGTTTGCGCAAGGACTTTATCTCCGTCCCGCAACCGATCGCGCCGCATGAATGTGACATTGCCGGCCGCTACATCCCTTGGACCGACCTCGACAATGATCGGGGCACCGCGGCGCACCCAGTTCCAACGCTTATCCGCTGATTTCAGAGGCTTTTTATCAAGCAGGACCCGCAAAGCGCCGAAACGGCAATGGCGCGCCATCAGGGCCGAACGCAGCGCCTCGCAATAGGCAAGGACATCCGCATCCTCGGGCTTGTCGCGCAACATCGGCACAATGACCACTTGGCGGGGTGCGATCGCGGGCGGCAGCCGCAAGCCGTCATCATCACCATGGGTCATGATCACGCCCCCGACCAGACGGGTCGACACCCCCCAACTGGTGGTGTGACAAAAGGCCAACTGGCCGTCGGCGGTCTGGTAGCGGATATTTTGCGCCTCGGCAAAATGAGTCCCCAGATAATGTGAGGTTCCCGCCTGCAAGGCTTTGCCATCCTGCATCATCGCTTCAACCGAATAGGTGCTGACGGCCCCCGGAAAGCGCTCATTTTCCGGCTTCTCGCCGGCCATCACCGGCATGGCAAGAATCTCTTCGCAAAACTGACGATAGACCTCAAGCATGGTCCGCGTTTCAGCCATGGCCTCGGCCTGATCGGCATGGGCGGTATGCCCCTCTTGCCAAAGAAACTCAGCCGTGCGGAGAAACAGGCGGGGACGCATTTCCCATCGAACCACATTGGCCCATTGGTTAATCAGCAAGGGCAAGTCGCGATAGCTTTGCACCCAACGCTGGAAAGTATCGCCAATTATGGTCTCAGAGGTGGGACGCACCACCAAGGGCTCTTCCAATTCGGCATCGGGGTCGACCTGCAAGACACCGTCAATGGTTTTCAGACGATGATGCGTGACCACCGCCATTTCCTTGGCAAAGCCCTCGACATGCTGCGCTTCTTTGGCAAGGAACCGGAGCGGTATAAACATCGGGAAGTAGCAGTTCTCGTGACCGGTTTCCTTGATCCTTCGGTCAAGATCACTTTGGATTAATTCCCAGACCCCCCACCCCCAGGGCTTGATCACCATGCACCCTCGCACGGCGCTGTTTTCCGCCATATCGGCGTCGCGCACCACAGCCAGGTACCATTCTGGAAAATTTTCCTCGCGGGTGACGGAAAGGGCGCGGGCCATGCTGGTTTCTCAAGCTCCGGAAAAAGGGGACAAACTGGCGGTGACTTTAGTGCATTTTAAGGAATAGTGGGAAGCGCTTTAGCTCTAACGACAAACCTCTTGCAGCGCCTGCTGCTGCTCACTGGCAAGCGGCTTGCCATTCAGCAGAACCTGACCGCTTCGCGGGTCAACCTCAATATGCGCCACATTGACCGCGCTATTGGCATATTTTGCCGCCGCTCCGGTCGATGCCGCCGCCCCACCATAAAGCATGGGATTGACCTTCACTTCGAACTGAATTTTATCAGGCACCCAGCCATTGGTGCCGGTGCCGGGCAGATCGGCGGGAGCCACCGGCTTGCCGTGCGGTCCGACGCCAGGCTTAAACGCGACATCCGGCCTTGCCTGATGGGTCACCAATTTGGCGCAATCTGCTTTGGCGATGATCACAGTTTCCGCTTTCGCGCCAAACTGTAGAAAAAGCGCAACAGCAAAAACAGCCACGCCAGAAACTTTTGCAGACATTTGCGCTCCTTTCCGTCCATGGTGCAGCGTCCCTTGCAGAGCGACAAGAACTAAAGCCTGAAAAGGAAAAATCCACAAAATTTTTAGGTGACACTGCATTAAGAATTTCGTAATATCTTTCGTGTGTTTAGGGGGGGGTGAAGCTCCGACAGAGAGCTACCCAAGTTTAGGGAGGAGACGGTAGGGAAAGAATAATCGCCCGACCAATCCCGGATTTGAGATGGCAAGACCCAGCGGTCTTGCCATTTTCTTTTCAGCCCAATTTTGCCAATTTCGCGGCCACCGGACAGTCGGGATGATGAGCCCCTGGCAGCAACCCGCAGCTCATCAAAAATTCATTGACCACTTCGCCACCGGTGAAGACAAAACTTTGCCGAAATAATTTTACCCAATCCTCCAGAACCTTGGGATGCTGCCCTTGCAGCCAACGCGCGACACTGCCGTTTTCGGCGGCCAGACCATTGAAACGCTTGGCGTTTTCGATGATGGCACGGATTTTTCGCTGATTGCGAATGATAGAAGCGTCCGCCATCAACCGCGCCACCTCGGCCTCGCCATAATCCGCCACTTTCAGGGGATCAAAGCTGTCAAAGGCCAGATTAAGCGCTGGGCGCTTTTTTAAAACAATCAGCCAGGACAGTCCGGCCTGGAAAATTTCCAGACTTAGCCGCTCGAAAAGAACGCGATCCTCCCTGACGGGAAAACCATATTCATTTTCGTGATAGGGACCATGAAAGGGGTGTCCCGGGGCAATGTCACAATACCAATTCATGCCCCGGGCACCGTAAAGACAAAATCTCAGGCTTGCTCAAGTTCAACCAGGGTACCGTTGAAATCCTTAGGATGCAGGAACAACACCGGCTTGTCATGAGCGCCGATTTTCGGATTGCCATCGCCCAGCACCCTGGCGCCACCAGCTTTGAGCTGATCCCGGGCAGCAAGGATATCCGCCACCTCGAAACAGACATGATGGACACCACCGCTGGGATTTTTGTCCAGGAAGCCTTGGATTGGCGAGCCTTCCCCAAGGGGATGCAACAGTTCGACCTTGGTATTGTCCAATTGGATGAACACCACTGTCACCCCATGGGCTGGCTGTGGCAGCGGCGCGGAAACCTTGGCGCCAAGCACGTCGCGATAGGTCTTCGTGGCCGCTTCGAGATCCGGAACGGCGATGGCAACATGGTTCAGTTTTCCAATCATGCTGGCTCCTTTTGGCATTCACTTTTGATAAGTGCTTATAACAAAGCTGGCGCAGGGCTCAAATCAAACTCTGACCAAATGCACGTCCGTCACCGGTTTCTTACCCTGGCTAAGCTTGAGATGGCGCCGCACTGCCACGCGCGCCGTCTCCCGGGCGACCTCATCATTTTGCCGAGCCGCCAAAGGCAGTTCGAGAATAGCCTCCCGCACCGCCTCTATGACCGCCTCATGTTCCTTGGCTTCATGCTGGGAATCAAGAATACCCAAAGCAGTGACCTGAGGATCCCCCAGAATTTTACCCATCCGGTCCATGACCAGGGTCACCACGGCACTGCCATTATGGACCATGCGATGGCGGCAGCGCATGATTTCTGACTCCATCGAGACCAAACGCAACCCGTCAACGGCCAAGCGGCCCGCCGGCACCTCTTCCTGAACCTCGGGAACACCCGGAGCCAGCCGCAGCATATCCCCATTGCGGGGCACCAAGGCCATCCCAACGCCATTGGATAAGGCTAAACGCGCATGTTCCTGCTGATGGCGCGCCTCTCCATGCACGGGAACCGCCAGGGCCGGGCGCAGCAACTGATAAAGCCTGATCATTTCGTCCCGTCCAGGATGACCGGAAACATGCACAAAATGATCTTTTTCCGTTACCACCTCGACACCTAATTGCACCAAACGGTTCTGCAAGGCATGAATGCTGCGCTCGTTGCCTGGAATAATCCGCGAGGAAAAAATAGTAACATCCCCCCGGCCCAATTTGATCTGTGGATGGGTTCCCGCAGCGATTCTCGCCAAAGCCGCGCGTGGCTCGCCCTGACTGCCGGTACAAATCAGCACCAGTCTGTCTTCCGATAAAGTGACCGCATCATGCTCGTTTAGAAAGGGTGCAATGCCCTGCAACAAGCCGCTATCGCGAGCAATCTTTTCGATGCGCACTAAGGATCGCCCGGCCAAAGCGACATAACGGCCATGTTTGGCGGCCGCCACGGCGATCGAGCGTAAGCGGGCGACATTGGTGGCAAAACAGCCCACAACAATACGGCGCTGATAACGCCCGAACAGCTCTTGCAGACTAATCCCGACAGCGGCTTCTGATCCCATGGTTCCCGGGGTAAAAACATTGGTGGAATCGCCGACCACGGCCAACACGCCTTCATCGCCGATGGCTTGCAGCCGTTCGAGATCTGCTGTTTTCCCGATCAAGGGGTCCGGGTCGAACTTCCAGTCGCCGGTATGCACCACCGTGCCATAGGCCGTGCGAATGGCCAGAGAGTTTGGCTCGGGAATGGAATGGGTCTGCCGGATCCATTCTACATCAAACGGGCCGAGCTGGACCCGCCCGCCCAAAGGCACCACATGGACGGGGACCTGACTTTCCAGACCGGCTTCACGCAATTTTCCCTTCAACAACATAGCCGTAAAAGAGGTGGCGTAAACGGGACAACCCAGTTTTGACCAAAGGTGATGAACCGCTCCAAGATGGTCTTCATGGCCGTGGGTCAGCACAATTCCCACTAATTTTTTCCGCCGCTCAACAATGAAAGCGGGGTCGGCCATGAAGACATCGACCCCGGGCGTACTGTCATCCCCAAAGGACACCCCTAGATCCACCAGCAACCACCGGTCGTCGCAGGCGTAAAGATTGAGGTTCATGCCGATCTCGCCGGATCCCCCCAACGGCAGGAAATAGAAACCTTTGGTCATTGGGCAGAATTACGGTGATAGGTTTCCAGCAAGCCACGCAAAGTTAAATCTTTGGCCAGATGATTGATGACCGAGGTTGACTCAGCGAATAAGGGCGCCAACCCCCCCGTTGCCACCACCACCATCTTGGCACCAAACTCTTCTTCGATCCGTTTGACCAATCCCTCGATTAAACCGACATAGCCCCAATAGACCCCCGATCGCATGGCTGGCACCGTTCCTTTGCCGATCACCGCGCGCGGCCGACCGATGGCAACCCTTGGCAATTTCGCGGCCGCCGTATGCAGAGCTTCCAACGATAGATTGACCCCGGGGGCAATGGCCCCACCGCAATAATTCCCCGCCTCGTCCACTACATCGAAGGTGGTGGCGGTGCCAAAATCGATAACGATCAAGGGCCCCTGATAAAATTTATGGGCGCCGATGGCATTAACCAGACGATCTGCCCCCACCTCTTCCGGTTGGTCGACCAGCACACGGATGCCGAGTTGAACCCCCTCATCGCCCACAACCAGCGCCTCGCAGCTAAAATAGCGCCGGCAAAGCTGTTTCAGGGCAAAGACCATCGCCGGCACCACCGAAGCAATGATACAGGCGTGAACTTCCTTACGTTCGATATCCTGCATGGCCATCAGTTGGGTCAACCAGACGCCGAACTCATCAGCGGTCCGTTCGGTATCCGTAGAAGAGCGCCATTCGCCCCGCACCTGTTCGCCATCGAACAAAGCAAAGACGATATTGGTGTTTCCAGAGTCGATGGCCAGAAGCATGGGGATTCTTATATCCTAGGTTGAAAACAAAACGTCGCCCGCCACCAATGTTATACGTTTGCCATCAGGGCGATCTAAAAGCAATGCCCCTTGCTCGTCCAGACCGGCAAAACGTCCTTCAACTGTCTGTTCGGCCGTGGGACGAACCGTCATCGGGCAGCCGATGCCGCCAACCCGATCCAACCAGGCGTTCCGGATCGGAGGAAAACCCTCTTGGCGCCAGGTTTGATAAAGCGGCAGCAGATAGTGACAAAAACCAGCCAGGACATCCTCGGGCTCAGCACCGCTGCCATGGCGACGCAAGGACGTGGCCGGATAAAGCACACCGCTCGGCGCTTCGGCAATATCCACGCCCACCCCGAGAACCACCCAAGGAGATGCCAATTCCAGCAACATGCCCGCGATTTTATGACCACCGCAAAGGATGTCATTGGGCCATTTAACTTGAATGGATTTTGCCGGCAACAATTCGGCCAAGGCCGATTGCAGCGCCACCGCGGCGACAAAGGCCAGCTGCGGGGCCAGGCCTGGATTCGGTCCCGGATCAATCAGCAAGGAACAGTGAAGATTTCCCGGCGGTGACTCCCACTGGCGCCCACGCCGGCCTCGCCCGGCGGTCTGGCTTGACGCCATAACCACCAAGCCGTGCTGGGCCCCCGCTGCCGCCCGCCGCTTGACCTCGTCATTGGTGCTGTCCGTTTGATCCAGCGTGACGAGAAGAAACGGCGGCGGCAATGCGCCCTTGCTCATCCCCCGAACAAAGCAGAGGCGGCCGAACCGGCAAAGGAAACCAGCGGGGCCGGCATAATGGTGAAGACCAAGATCAAAAGGGCATTGACCGCCATGATCAGACCAAGGCCCGGGCTGGTGTCACGGTCAAGCGCTTCCACCGGCTCGTCAAAATACATGATCTTGATGATCCGCAGATAGTAATAGGCGCTGACGACGCTGGTCAGAACACCGATGACCGACAAGGTGATCAGACCCTGTTCGATGGCCGACATGAACACATAAAGCTTGCCCCAAAACCCGGCCATCGGCGGAACGCCAGCCATGGAGAACATGAAAATCGCCAGGGCCGCCGCCATCATCGGATGGGTCTTGGAAAGACCCGCCAAATCGTTGATTCCTTCCATCAGGCGACCCTTTTGGCGCATGGCCAGGATCACCGCGAAAGTCCCAACATTCATGAACAGATAGATGGCCAAATAGACCAGAACGCCGCGAATACCGGACTGATTGCCGACCGCCAGGCCAATCAGCGCATAGCCGACATGGCCAATCGAACTATAGGCCATCAGACGTTTGATATTGTCCTGGGCGATGGCACCAAAAGCGCCAACCACCATCGAAGCAATGGAAAGCAGCACAATCACCTGGGTCCATTGCTGGGTCATCTCGGCAAAAGGCCCGACCATGACCCGAACAAGCAAGGAAAAGGCCGCGATCTTTGGACCTACCGCAAAAAAGGCTGTCACCGGAGTGGGCGCACCCTCATAGACGTCAGGTGTCCACATGTGAAAAGGCACCGCGGAAATTTTAAAGGCCAGACCCGCCAGAACAAAGACCAGACCAATCAGCACACCAACCGGCGCACCCGACGTTACCGCATGGGCCAGACCGTCAAAACCGGTGGTCCCGGCGAAGCCATAAATCAATGACGACCCATAAAGCATCAGGCCGGAAGCCAGAGATCCCAGGACAAAATATTTCAGCCCCGCTTCCGTGGCCCGGCTGTTTTCCCGATGATAGGCCGCCAGGACATAAAGCGAGAGACTTTGCAATTCGAGACCTAAATATAATGAGATCAGGTTGTTAGCCGAGATCATCATCATCATGCCTAAGGTCGCCAGCAGAACCAGAACCGGAAATTCCGACCGCTCCAAATTCTCCTTGCGCATCCAGTTCATCGACATGGCCAGCGTCAGCGCAGACGCGAGCAGAACCAGAAGCTTGGAATAGACTGCAAAGCTATCAACCACGAACATGCCGACAAAGGCCAGGGATCGCATCCCCCCACCCGCAGGAACCAGCAAGGCCGCCAGAACCATGGTGATGATCGCCAGCACCGTAATGCCCTGGGCGGCTTCTTGCTTGCGAAAAGCCCCAAGCAGCAGCAATGCCAAAGCCGACAGGGCCATGAAGATCTCTGGCACAGCCAGGGCGGGATTCAGGTCCGACACGTCACTTCTCCCCTGTCAGCGCAACGCCACCGACGCCCCATCGGCGACGGTCTGCGCAAGCTGGTAGTCATTAATCAGCTTAGCTACCGACGAATGCATCGGAGCCAGGAATGTCGACGGATAGATGCCCATCCACAGCACCATGGCAATCAACGGTACGAAAACCGCAATTTCCCTTGGACTAAGATCAAGGATGGACTTCAACTCCTCGCGGGTCAGTTTTCCAAAAATAACCCGACGGTACAGATACAACATATAGGCCGGGCCAAGCACCAGACCGGTCGCCGCAAACAACGCCACCCAGCTATTGACCTGGAAAATACCCAACAGAACCATGAACTCGCCAACAAAGCCTGACGTTCCCGGCAGGCCGACCGAGGCCAGCGTAAACAACATGAAAACCACGGCATAAGCCGGCATACGGCTGTTCAGACCGCCGTAACGGGCGATTTCGCGGGTATGCATGCGGTCATAGACGACACCAACGCAAAGGAACAATGCGCTGGCCACCAGACCGTGGGACAACATTTGGAATATTGCCCCTTCGATACCCTGCAGCTGGATCGAAAAAATGCCAATGGTGACAAAGCCCATATGCGCCACTGAACTATAGGCAATCAGCTTTTTCATGTCTTCCTGAACCAGCGCCACCAGTGACGTATAAATCACCGCGACAATGGACAGCGTAAAGACCATCGGAGCAAAATCATGGGACGCCAGTGGGAACATCGGGACAGAAAAGCGCAGGAACCCGTACCCGCCCATCTTCAGCAAAACCCCAGCCAAGATCACCGAACCGGCGGTCGGGGCTTCAACATGGGCGTCAGGCAGCCAGGTATGAACCGGCCACATCGGCACCTTCACAGCAAAGGAGGCGAAAAAGGCCAACCATAGCCAGGCCTGCATCGCCACCGGGAAAGGATGAGCCAGCAACACCTGAATATCGGTGGTATGCGCGTCGAAATACATGGCCAAGATCGCCAGCAGCATCAGCACCGAACCCAACAGGGTGTACAGAAAGAATTTAAAGGCGGCGTAAACCCGCCTTGCGCCGCCCCAGACCCCAATGATGATGAACATCGGGATCAGAACCGCTTCGAAGAAGACATAGAACAACACGAGATCGAGGGCACAAAACATGCCCACCATCATCGTTTCAAGGACAAGGAAGGCTATCATATATTCCTTGACCCGCTTCTGCACCGATTCCCAAGCGGAAAGAATGCATAAGGGCGTCAGGAAGGTAGACAGCAAAACAAAGAACAGCGAAATGCCATCAACACCCATCTTGTAGGAAATGGCAAAGCCCGGCAGCCAGCGTGCCTGATCCACCAACTGAAAATCGGCAGAGGCATTGTTGAAATTAGACCATACCAGCAAGGATACCAGGAACGTGGCAACGCTGGTCATCAGCGCCACATTGCGCGCGTTGCGCGCCACGATCTCGGCTTCGCCGCGAATGGAGAGGATGAACGCCGCGCCCAGCAGGGGCAGGAACGTCGTGATGGAAAGCAGAGGCCAGTCAGTCATCGCGCGTCAGCCCACCTTGACCATGTACCAGGTTACGAACACCGCTACGCCGATCAGCATGGCAAAGGCGTAGTGGTAGAGATAGCCGGATTGCAACACGCCGATCCGCCGGGCGACATCGCGGGTGGCAGCAGCAACGCCATCCGGACCACATCCATCGATCAGCGCCCCGTCGCCTCCCTTCCACATGCCATACCCCAACCAGAAGGCCGGCTTGATGAAAAGGAAGTTATACAGCTCGTCGAAATACCACTTGTTCAACAAGAAGCGGTGCACCCCAGGCAGCAAATTGGCCAAAAAGCCGGGAAGACTGGGAACGAACATATACATCAGATAAGCGAGCGCGATACCGCTGACCGCCATAATCGTCGGCAAGAGCGAGACCCACTCGGGAACATGATGGATGGCATGCAGGGCCTCATGGCTGTCCAGCAGCAGGATCGCCTTGCCCCAGAACCGGCCCATATCCTCGCCGACAAAGGACTCATGACCAACCCAGCCGGCCACCACGGCCCCCAAAGCCAGTACCATCAGCGGCACAGTCATGACCGCCGGCGATTCATGCACATGGGCCATCACATGCTCGTCAGCCCGAGACCTGCCATGGAAGGCCAAGATCAGCAGGCGCCAGGAATAAAAGGCCGTAAGAAAAGCCGCCGTGATCCCAATCACAAAAGCGAACATGCCATAAGGGGTATGGGCCGCCCAGGCCGCTTCCAGAATGGTGTCTTTCGACCAATAGCCGGCAAAGGGTGGGATGCCGGCCAGGGCGACGCTGCCCACCAGCATCAGGCTGTAAGTCAAAGGAATATGTTTCCAGAGTCCCCCCATCCGGCGGATATCCTGCTCGTCGGACATGGCATGGATCACCGAACCGGCACCAAGGAACAGCAACGCCTTGAAAAAGGCATGGGTAAACAGATGGAAAATACCGGCCTGATAGGCTGAAACGCCGATAGCAAAGAACATATAGCCGAGCTGCGAGCAGGTCGAATAAGCAATGATCCGCTTGATGTCATTCTGCACACAACCAACCGTAGCGGCGAAAATTGCCGTCAAAGCCCCAATCACAGTCACCACATGCAGGGCCGTATCGGAATATTCGAACAAGGGCGACATGCGGGCGACCATGAACACGCCGGCTGTCACCATTGTCGCTGCATGGATCAAGGCCGACACCGGGGTCGGTCCCTCCATGGCATCGGGCAACCAGGTATGCAGACCCAATTGGGCGGATTTACCCATCGCACCGACGAACAGCAGCAAACAGCAGATCGTGATGGCGTGGAAATCGGTGCCAAACAAATGCAGGACCGCCGTGGTCTTGGTCGGTGCCGCCGCAAAAATCGGGTCAAAGCTGATATTGTCGAACAACATGTAGACGCCGAAGATACCCAGCGCAAAGCCGAAATCGCCAACACGGTTGACCAGGAAGGCCTTAATGGCAGCGGCACTGGCCGACGGCTTTTCATACCAGAAACCGATCAGCAAATAAGACGCCAGACCAACCCCTTCCCATCCGAAAAACAGCTGGACCAGATTGTCAGCCGTCACCAGCATCAGCATGAAAAAGGTGAACAGCGACAGATAGGCCTGAAACCGCGGGATCGATTTGTCGTGATGCATATAGCCGATGGAATAAACATGCACCATAAACGACACCCAGTTGACAACGATCAGCATGACCGCGGTCAAAGTGTCAAAGCGCAACGCCCAGCTGATATTGATGTCACCCGAGACGATAAAGGGAAGCAACGGCAAGGTCAGGGGATGACCATTGCCAACCACCTCAATGAAAATCAGAACTGACAGAAGCGCAGAAGCGCCGATGCCAGCGCAGGTTACCAGCTGCGCACCGCGATCACCGATCCGGCGCCCAAAAAAGCCGGCAATAAAAGCGCCCAGCAGCGGGAGGAAGACAACAGACGCGTACATGCCCGCCTACCCTTTCATCTGATTGATGTCTTCAACGGCGATCGTGCCGCGGTTGCGGTGGAACACCACAACAATTGCCAAACCGATGGCTGCCTCGGCCGCGGCCACGGTCAGCACGAACATCGAGAAGATCTGACCGACCAGGTCATGAAGAAAAAACGAAAAGGCGACAAAATTGATATTGATCGCCAGAAGGATCAGTTCGATGGCCATCAAGATGATGATGACGTTTTTCCGGTTCAGGAAAATTCCCAACACGCCCAGCGTGAACAGGATCGCCCCAACCGTCAGATAATGCGAAAGACCAATTTGCAGCATCAGATGCCTCCCCCACTCGGCACCTTGCGGATTTCCACCGAACTGGCCTTGTTACGAGCATTCTGCTTGGCAATGTTCTGCTTCTTTACCCCCGGACGTGACCGCAAGGTCAGCAGGATGGTACCGATCATCGCCACCAGCAAGATCAGCCCAGAAGCCTGGAACAGATAGAAGTAATCGGTATAAATCAATCGCCCCAAAGCATCCGTATTGCTGATCAGGGCCATATCAGGCACCCGTGACCCGACCGACAGCGGTGCATCCACGGCAAATTTCCAGCTCCCGACCACCAGCGCCAATTCCGCCAGCAAAATCGCGCCGACCAAAAGACCGGTCGGCAGATAGCTGAGAAAGCCTTCGCGCAGCTTCAGGTAATTGATGTCCAGCAGCATGACCACGAACAGGAACAAGACCGCCACCGCGCCGACATAGACCACCACCAGCACCATTGCCAGGAATTCGGCTCCGGCCAGCAGGAAAAGGCCCGCCGCATTAAAGAAGGCGAGAATGAGGAACAACACCGCATGCACCGGGTTGCGGGCGGTAATAACCATCACCGCACTGGCCACCGTGATTCCGGCGAACATGTAGAAAACGAGAGCCTGGATCATGCGGCCCCCCTCTTGCGATCAGTCGACATCCGAAACCTTCCCCTCAGCGATACGGCGCATCAGCGGCAATGCGGGCAGCCAATTCCGGCTCCCAGCGTTCGCCGTTGGATAACAGCTTGGCCTTGTCATACATCAATTCGGCCCGCGTCTCGGTGGCGTATTCGAAATTCGGCCCCTCGACAATGGCATCCACCGGACAGGATTCCTGGCAGAAACCGCAATAAATGCATTTGGTCATATCAATATCGTAGCGCCGCGTGCGGCGGCTGCCGTCTTCGCGGGGCTCGGCCTCAATCGTGATGGCCTGCGCCGGACAAATGGCCTCGCACAATTTGCAGGCGATACAACGCTCTTCGCCATTGGGATAGCGACGCAGCGCATGCTCACCGCGGAAACGCGGGCTCAGCAGGCATTTCTCAAAAGGATAATTGATGGTCGCCTTTGGCTTCAGCATATAGCGGAAGGTAATCGCCATGCCGGCAAAAAGCTCGGTCAGTAACCAGTCTCGCGCAACGCGATCAAGGAACGACATTACCCTACTCCTTACTTCGGCAACCAGCCGGTCACTTCAAGCACGCCGGCGGTGAGGATCAGCCAGCCCAGCGAAAACGGCAGGAAGACCTTCCAACCCAAGCGCATCAACTGGTCATACCGATAGCGTGGCATGGTCGCACGCACCCACAGCATGCCGAACAGCAGTACACAGACCTTAAGAATGAACCAGATCACCCCTGGCACCCAAGTGAAGGGAACCATATGCAAAGGCGGCAACCAGCCCCCCAGGAACAGGGTGGTAATGGTCGCGCTCATCAGGAACATGTTGGCATATTCACCCAGGAAAAACAGGGCGAAGGGCATGGCGGTGTATTCCACCATATAGCCGGCCACCAGTTCGGTTTCACCTTCCGGCAAATCAAAAGGCGACCGATTGGTTTCGGCCAGACCAGAGATATAGAAAATAATAAAGAGCGGGAAATGAGGGATAATGAACCACATCCCCTTTTCCTGCGCATGCACAACATCACTTAAATTCAGCGAGCCGACACACAGCAACACAGAAATCATAACAAAACCGATGGACACCTCGTAGGAAACCATCTGCGCCGCCGAGCGCAACCCACCCAGAAACGCGTATTTTGAATTGGAGGCCCAGCCGGCCATGATGATGCCATAGACACCCAGGCTCGAAATAGCGAACAGGTACAGCACGCCAACATTAATATTGGCCAGAACCCAGCCCTGGTTCACCGGAATCACCGCCCAGGCCACCAGGGCCAGGGTAAATGTCAGCGCCGGCGCGATGAGGAACACCGCCTTGCTGGCCCCTTGCGGAATGATGATTTCCTTTAGAAACAGCTTGGCGCCATCCGCCATCGGCTGCAATAGACCGAACGGTCCAACCGTATTCGGCCCTTTGCGCAATTGCATGGCGCCAATGACCTTGCGTTCGGCATAAGTCAAATACGCCACGCCGATCAGCAGCGGCAGAACGATCGCGATGATCTCGGCGACGATGATCACCGTCGGCCAGACATATCCTGTCCAGAGCTCAGCCATTGGTCCCGGTCCTCTTATGAGCGCAGCCAACAAACCGCGCCGTGCACTCGGCCATCGTCCGAGATGTCCGGCTGATGGGGTCGGTCATGTAATAATTATCGACGGGTGACAGCAGCGGGTCGCCAGAAGGCACCCCATCGGCACCAAAAGCACCCCAAGCCGCCGGGGTAATAGTGTCCAGGCAACCGAACACCGGATTAACCTCAACCAACCGCTTGCGCAGCGCGGCCAAGGTGTCATAGGGCAAGGCGCGGTTCAGGGTTTCCGACAAGGCCCGGATGATTTTCCAATCCTCCTTAGCTTCGCCCGGCGGGAAAACGGCCAGTTTTGTCCGCTGCAACCGCCCTTCGGTATTAACGTAGCTGGCCTCTTTTTCGGTATAGGCGGCACCCGGCAAAACCACATCGGCGCGATGCGCCCCGGCATCACCGTGATGTCCTTGATAGATAACGAAAGCCTTGCCCAGACGGTTCATGTCGATCTCATCGGCGCCCAACAGATAGACCACCGAAATATCGCCTTTTTCCGCGCCTTCCAGAATACCTTCCAGATCGCGGCCGCCGGTTCCCGGAAGGAAGCCCAGATCCAGGCCACCAACCCGCGCCGCCGCCAGATGCAGAACGTTGAAACCGTTCCACCCTTCCGACAGCATGCCGGTGTTTTCCGCAATCTTGCGGGCCAGCCCTAAAAGGATATCACCATCGACCCGGGTCAACGCGCCCTGACCAAGGATCAGCATCGGCTTCTTGGCCGCCTTCAATTTCGCAGCGAACGGATGGCTACCATCGGCCAAAGCCGTCAAAACAGCCGCCGCATCGCCCAGATGTTCATGCTTATAGGTCAGATTGGCCTTCGGCCCGACGACGCCGACCGACAAACCACCCCGCAGCCAGCGCTTGCGGATACGGGCATTCAGAACCGGCGCCTCGGTCCGTGGATTGGTTCCGATCAACAAAATGGCGTCGGTGGCATCGATCCCGGCGATGGTGCTGTTGAACAGATAGGACGCCCGGGGCGCACCATTCAGTTTCGCCCCATCCTGGCGACAATCAATATTGGCCGAGTCCAGTTTGCCAAACAAATCCTTCAAGGCCAGCATCGACTCGGCATCGGCCAGATCACCGGCGATGGCCGCCAACTTGCTGCCGCCCAGCCCATTGACCTTGGCGGCGATCGCCGAAAGGGCAACACCCCAGGATACCGGTTCCAATTTGCCATTCTTCCGCAGATAAGGCCGGTCAAGACGCTGACGCATCAGACCGTCGACGGCAAAGCGGCTTTTATCGCCCAGCCATTCCTCATTCACATCGTCATTGATACGCGGCAAAATGCGCATGACCTGATTGGCCCTGGCATCGACCCGGATATTCGCCCCCAGGGCATCCAGGACATCAATGCTCTCGGTCTTTTTCAACTCCCACGGCCGGGCGGTAAAGGCGTAGGGCTTGCTGGTCAGCGCCCCCACCGGACAAAGATCAATGATATTGCCCGACAGTTCCGACGACAGGGCTTTTTCGACATAAGTGCCGATTTCCACATGCTCGCCGCGCCCGGTCGCCCCCAATTCGGGGATACCGGCTACCTCGGTAATGAACCGGACACAACGGGTGCAATGGATGCAGCGGGTCATGGTCGTGCGGACCAAAGGACCGAAATCCTTGTCCTTCACCGCGCGCTTATTTTCCTCATAGCGGCTGCGGTCAGAGCCATAAGCCATGACCTCATCCTGCAGATCGCATTCGCCACCCTGATCGCAGATCGGGCAATC
>Ga0007854_10001000_pt1 | contig 18347 bp, 14 predicted proteins | sample CryBogCBH12Aug08_FD_60382 | JGI IMG/M metagenome (GOLD analysis project Ga0007854, IMG submission 60382) | Freshwater microbial communities from Crystal Bog, Wisconsin, USA - CBH12Aug08 | ecosystem: Environmental > Aquatic > Freshwater > Lake | place: Crystal Bog, Wisconsin, USA | collected...
CAGCAGCGTCGGAGGAGAAGATCCCGTAGGTCCCGGCGGTGGACTCTCCGCTGAAGAAGGTGTCGGTCGCGGTCAGGTAGGCCCCGGTGTAGCCGGTCAAGCCAACCTTGGCCGTGCCCGCCCCACCATTCCACCAGATCCCATTGCCGGTGTCGCCGGAGCCGGAGAGGAAGTTGCAGGTGGTCAGGTTCTCGATCGACACGCCGTCGGCCTCGTAGACCACGACGCCGTTCCGGCCGATCGCCCGGCCGTCGACGACGGGACCGTAGAGCTGGTCACCAGGGGCGCTCGAGCACTGCGGTGAACCCGGCTTCGTGCCATCAACGATCACCCCATTGCGGCTGAGGCCGATGATGCTCAGGTGCGGCGTCGTCACGAGGACCCCGCCCCAGCCCCCATGGCGCAGCGCGGTGCCCGAGGGAACGTGGTTGTAGTCGTTGCGCTCCTTGTAGTCCCCGGGAGCCACCAAGATCGTCGACCCCGGCTTGGCGGCATCCACCGCAGCCTGGATCGAGCTGTACTGACCCTTGATCCCGTGGTAGGTCCCCACCGTCAGCACCGGCCCCGTGACCTTCGGGACATGCACCGCGCTCGCGCCGCTCGCGCTGGTGATCCCCGCGACGGCCAGCAACGCCGCGCCGAAACCGGCTGCGGCGAGACTGCCTGAACGAAGCCGATGTGCTCGCGAACCTCGAGCCATGAATGGTTCCCCCTCTTGCACTCCCCCGGTCCGAGAGCTCGCCTCTCGGTGGTCCAGCGGGGCGAACCTAGCACCGACCCCGCAGGCAGCCAGGTCGCCTCAGGAGAACAGTGCGGCTCCGATGGCACTGCCTGGGGTGGGCGCAGGGGGGATGGCGAAGAGCGCGCTCGAGGTGTGGGTGGTGTAGTTCGACAGCGCATCATTGGCTGCCAGTCGTGCTTGGAGCGCCACGAACTGGGTGGTGGGGTTCTTCTGGAAGCAGATGAAGAACAGCCCAGCATCGAGCTCCCCGGTCTTCGGATCGACGCCGTCGGTGAAGTTGTAGCCCCGGCGCAGGATCTTGGTCCCTCCATTGAGGCTCGGGGCCGCCACGCGGATGTGCGCGCTGGGGGCGATGAGTGGCTGGGCCAGGTTGTTCACCGCATCGAGGTTGACCGCATCATGCTCGTGCCGGCCCGACAGCGGAGCGCCGCTGGCGCGGAACCGCCCGATGACCTGCTGCTGGGCATCGAGGCTCAAGGAGGACCACACCTCGAGGTGCGTCCGAATGCGGCGAGCCACGAGGTAGGTCCCGCCGCGCAGCCAGGCCTGGTCCGTCTCGTCGCCAACCCAGACGTAGCGGTCCATCGCCTTCTGATCCGAGCCCACCAGGTTGTTGGTGCCGTCTTTGAAGCCGAGCAGGTTGCGCGGGGTGCCCTCACTCCGGCCGCTCGCCGTCGTCCGCCCGGTTCCCACTTGGAAGGCCCGGAGCGCCACCGTCCCGAGGCCGAGCCGCGCCAGGTTCCGCACGGCGTGGAAGGCGACGATCGGGTCCTGCGCACAGGCCTGGAGGCAGATCGCCCCGCCGCTGCGGCCAGGATCGAGCTGGTCGCCGGGGAAGCTCGGGAGCTCCTGCAGCAGCGCCGGCCGCCGGGCCTGAAGGGCGGGCAAGGCCTCGAAGAGCGCGGGGCCGAAACCTACGGTGACGGTGAGTCCGGCGGCTGGAGATCCTGCGGCCTCCCCGGTATCTGCCGGCGGTGCCTCGAGCACCCCGGAGCCCGCCAAGGCTTGGCCGACGACCAGCGCCTTGATCGCCCCGGTCCAGGTGACGAGCAGCCGCTCGAGATCGGCCGGGGAGTTAGTCGTGAGGTCGAAGGTGGCGAAGACCAGATGGTCCTGGACCGCCGTGGCGATCCCGGCTTGGTGTGCCCCATCGGTGAAGGAGCGGGCCGCCGCTGCGAGTGACTGCGGCAGCGAAGCCGTGGCCAGCACTGCGGCTCCCGCCGCAGCCGCACCGCTGGCGGCGAGCATCGAACGTCGACTGAGCGAGCGGCTCATGCGTAGGCCCTCCCGGTCCCGTAGCCGTTCAAGGAGCCGCCCATCGTTCCGAAGGCTGCTGCGGCCGCGTCGGCGGCCGTGGCCAGTTCTCGCCAGGATGCGGCGGAGATCTCGGCGTCGGTTGCACTGTGCCCCATCGCCTGGGCAACCGTCTGCAGGCGCGCGAGGCGATCCTGGAGCACGTAGGTCCCCTGCGGATCGACCAGCAGCCCTAACGGCTCGATGGCGGCTCCAGCCCCGCTCACCGCCCCGACGGTCGCCTCGACGTCGACCAGGTCCCGGTGGCTGAAGCGCTCCTGCCCCCGGCCAACCACCTGGCTGACGAGCCAGGCGAGCTGCTCCACCTGGTGCTGCGCGATCACCGACGGCGTCTTGATCGTGCGGGACAAGCTCACCTCGAGCAGGAGCCCCGCTCCCTTGAGTGCCGCAGCCGGTGCAGCGGCCGATGGGAGGTCCCCACTCCACAGCGCCCGTTCGACCGCGTGCAGTCCGGTCGCCTGAGTACCCGGCGCAGCATCCACCGTCAGACCATCGAGGGGTGCCACCTGGCCGAGCCCCACCTGGAGCTCGGGTCGCACGACGTCGAAGGCGGCTTGGGCCTCGAGTTCGGCTGCTTGGGCTTGGGCGAGGTTCCCCCCGCTGATCGCCGCATCGAGGGCTGTGGTCGAGGTGGCGAAGCGTTCGGTCGCCTGGACCACCTGGCGGCGGTAGGCGTTGGTCCCGGCCAAGGTTGCCGCCTGCACGGCCGCTGAAGGGGCAGCCGGGAGCGTTGAGGTCGTGGGCGACGAGGACGAGGTAGCGGTTCCCGAGCAGCCCGTGAGCGCGAGTCCGCTCAACGCGAGGACGACCGTGAGCACCGCCGCTCGAGGCCGGCGGGCCAGGTGGGGTGGGCGCGACACGCCCGTCATCGTAGGCAGGGCCAACGCCACGGCCTCAGCGCGACCGCTCCGGTCCTCAGGGAGGTCCGATGGAGTTGCCCATCGTGGTGTAGGTGAGCACCAGCACCGGCGCAGCAACCGCGCACCCGACCAGCAGGACGCGCCGGGCGCGATCGCTCAGCACGGCTGCCACAGCCACGAAGGCCGGGAGGCACCAACTGAGCATCCGGGGCTTGGGACCGAGGCCGTCGGTGCACCACAACAGCGCCAGGTTGGCCACGACGTAGCTCCACAGGGCGACCGGGAGGTGGGCCCGCCAGGTGGCCAGCGCGAAGCCGACCGCAACCGCGAGGCCCATCCACAGCAGGAGGCCGGGGCCGAACGGTCCCAGCGCGCCGGGGTGCACCAGTGCTCGGAGCAGCCCGATCCCCCCGTCGAGGTGGGTACCCCAGGCCTGGCGCTGCAGCCGCCAGTAGTAGGTGAGGTCGTCGTAGCGCACGGCGAGGTAGCCGAGGTAGCTCCCAATCCCGATCAACGCGCCAGCGGGCACGGCGAGGGCTCGGGCCCCTCGCCCTCGGCGCAGGTCGAACACGGCTTGAGCGAACCCCGCCACGGCGAGTGCCAGCGCCGCCGGGCTGCTCAACGTCGCCATCGCTGCCAGGATCCCCGCCACCAGGTACCAGCGGTCCCGCAGCGCGACCAGGCTCCAGGCCACGAAGGCCAGACCCACTGGTTCGCTGTAGAGCAGTCCCCAACCAAGCACGACGCCGGGGAAGACGAGGAACAGCAGCGCCGCGTCGGTGGCTCGGGACGCACTCACCAGCCCACTCGCCAGTCGCCAGATCCCGAGGACCGCCGCCCATCCAGCGAACACCGAGACCAGGTAGGCCGAACTCGGGACGGAGGGCCCGAGGAGGTGCAGCGCTGCGGTGAGGAGCGGGTAGCCCGGGGTGAAGGCCGCCACGGAGTAGCCGAGGTGGCCCGCCACCTCCGGAATCGTCGCTGGGTAGCCATGGAGGGCAATGGCGAGGTAGTGCTGGGCATCCCAGCTCTCGAGCGGACCGAGGATCGATCCGCCGAACCGCAAGCTGGCGGCCAGGCGATCCCCGAGCAACACGACCATGCGGACGAGCGCGTAGGCCAGCGTCAACGCCGCAACCGTGGTCCAATCGACCTCGGCAGCACCCGCGGCGTCCTCGAGCGGCGAGCGCTCGATGGTCATGTCCCGATCGACCACAGGCTGCAACCTAGTGGGCCCGGGGTTCACGCAGAGGTGGCTGGTAGCCTCGCGACGCATGTGCCGAACGAGCCGAGGAACGTCGTGACGAGTCGAGGAGCCACGTCGGGCGCCGTCGACGCCCGTCGCTCTGCGCTCTACGCCGTGACCGCAACCGATGCCGAGCTGCAACGCTTCCTCGGGGGCCTGCCCGGGGTCGATGAGGTCGGCGCCGCCAGTCGGGTCGCCCGGCTCTCGACCCGCTCGGTGAAGACCTCCACGAAGGCCGCGCTGCTCGATCTGGCGGTCTCGATGGTCGACCTCACCACCCTGGAAGGCGCGGACACCCCGGGCCGAGTCCGCACCTTGTGCGCCAAGGCCCGCCAACCCGACGTCGCTGATCCGAGTTGCCCGTCGGTCGCCGCGGTCTGCGTCTACCCCGACCTCGTTGGCCTCGCCCGAGAAGCCCTCGTCGGCAGCTCCGTCAAGGTGGCGGCCGTGGCGACGGCCTTCCCCTCGGGGCGGGCATCGCTCTCGGTCAAGCTGGCCGACGTCGCGGACGCGATCAACGCCGGGGCGCAGGAGATCGACATGGTGATCGATCGAGGGGCCTTCCTGTCGGGCCGGTGGGGCAAGGTGGCTGAGGAGATCGGCGCGACGAAGGAGATCTGCGGGAGCGCGCACCTGAAGGTCATCTTGGAGACCGGAGAACTCGAGACGCTCGACAATGTCCGGCGGGCGAGTTGGCTCGCCATGGTGGCGGGTGCCGACGTCATCAAGACCTCGACCGGCAAGGTCTCCCCTGCCGCCACCTTGCCGGTGGCGCTCGTGATGCTCGAGGCGGTGCGAGACTTCGCCGACCTGACCGGCGATCGGGTGGGGGTCAAGGTTGCCGGGGGTATCCGGACCGCCAAAGATGCCCTGCGGTACCTGGTGATGGTGGCGGAAACCGCTGGTGCGGCCTGGATGAACCCCGATTCCTTCCGCTTCGGCGCCTCGAGCCTCTTGAACGACCTGCTCCTGCAGCGCCGGAAGTTGGCCACCGGCACCTACCCCCGTCCCGACGAGCTCAGCGGGGACTGATGACCTCACCCAACCAATCCTCGGAATGGGGCCTCGACTTCGCGCCGGCCCCAGAGTCCGCTTCGGTGGTGCAGCTGCGTGAGCGCTACGGCTGCTTCATCGATGGCGAGTTCGCCGATGCCGCCGACGGGGCCACCGCCGAGAGCCTCAACCCCGCCACCGGAGCGCCGCTGTTCACCTATGCCCAGGGCGGCGCCGACGACGTCGATCGCGCCGTCCGGGCTGCCCGACGTGCCTTCGACGGCCCTTGGTCGCAGCTGCGCGGTGCGGGCCGAGCGAAGTACCTCTTCCGCATCGCCCGCCTCATCCAGGAGCGAGCTCGAGAGCTGGCGGTGGCGGAGTCCCTCGACAACGGCAAGCCGATCCGCGAGTCACGCGATGTCGACATCCCGCTCGCCGCCGCCCACTTCGCCTACTACGCCGGCTGGGCCGACAAGCTCGACCACGCTGGCTTCGGTCCCGCCCCGAAGCCACTCGGCGTCGCCGGTCAGATCATCCCCTGGAACTTCCCCCTCCTCATGGCGGCCTGGAAGTTGGCACCGGCCCTCGCGGCGGGCAACACCTGCGTGCTCAAGCCCGCCGAGACCACGCCGCTGACGGCGCTGCTGCTGGCCGACATCCTCCGCCAGGCCGAGTTGCCTGCGGGCGTGGTCAACATCGTCACCGGCGATGGTTCCACTGGCGCCGCACTCGTCGAGCACCTCGGGATCGACAAGGTGGCCTTCACCGGCTCGACCGAGGTCGGCCGACGCATCCAAGCTGCCTTGGCACCACGCGGCACGCGGCTCACCTTGGAGCTCGGAGGCAAGGCCGCCAACATCGTCTTCGCCGATGCACCCCTCGATGAGGCCATCGAGGGGATCGTCGACGGCATCTTCTTCAACCAAGGCCATGTCTGCTGCGCCGGATCCCGGCTCTTGGTCGAAGAGTCCGTCGCCGATGAGGTGCTCGTCCGACTGCAGCGCCGCATGGCGACCCTCCGGGTGGGTGACCCGCTCGATAAGAACACCGACATCGGCGCGATCAACTCCGCCGCGCAGTTGGCCAAGATCACCGAACTCTGTGCGGCCGGTGAAGCTGAAGGAGCGCTGCGCTGGAGCCCAGCCCTGCAGCTGCCCACCGAGGGCTACTTCTTCGCCCCCACGGTGTTCACCGGCGTTGGCCTCTCCCACCGCATCGCCCAGGAGGAGATCTTCGGCCCGGTGCTCTCGGTCCTGACCTTCCGGACCCCCGACGAGGCCGTCGCCAAAGCCAACAACACCGTCTACGGCCTCTCGGCTGGCGTCTGGACCGACAAGGGCAGCCGGGCACTGTGGATGGCCGAGCGGCTCCGCGCTGGGGTGGTGTGGACCAACACCTTCAACAAGTTCGATCCCACCAGCCCCTTCGGTGGGTACCGGGAGTCTGGCTTTGGCCGAGAAGGCGGTCGACCTGGCCTGGAGGCCTACCTCGATGTCTGAGCCCCATCTCGAGATCCGCAAGACCTACAAGCTGTACCTCGGGGGCGCCTTCCCGCGCTCAGAGTCCGGTCGCAGCTACGAGGTGCTGGACCACACGGGCAAGTTCCTCGCCAATGTGGCCCAGGCCAGCCGCAAGGACGTCCGGGACGCCGTCCTCGCCGCTCGGGCCGGTCAGGCCGCCTGGTGGCGCCAGAGCGCAGCCAACCGCGGGCTGGTGCTCTACCGAGCCGCCGAGATGCTCGAGGGTCGGCGCAGCCAGATGGCCGAGCTCGTCGCCGCGAGCGAGGGGGTCGATCGTGCGTTGGCCGACGACCAGGTCAGCCAGAGCATCGACCGACTGGTCTGGTACGCCGGCTGGACCGACAAGTTGGCGCAGGTCCGTGGCGGGGCCAACCCCGTTGCCGGCCCCTACTTCAACCAGTCGGTTCCCGAGCCCACGGGTGTCATCGGGATCGTGGCGCCAGCGGAGAGTTCACTGCTCGGCTTCGTCAGCGTCCTGGCCCCAGTGCTGGCCTCGGGCAACGCCGCGGTCATCGTCGCCAGCGAGCGACGCCCGCTGCCAGCCATGGAGTTCGCCGAGGTGCTCGCCACCTCCGACCTCCCGGCCGGGGTGGCGAACATCCTGGCTGGCCGGACCGACGAGCTCGCCCGACCGCTCGCCACCCACCACGACCTCGATGGGCTCGACCTCGCCGGCGTCGACCTCGCCGTCGCCGGAACCCTCGCCGCCGAGGCTGCGGCGACCATCACCCGGGTGCTGCTCCCCATCACCGATGAGGACTTCACCGCCGACCCGGGGCTCAAGCGGCTCACCCGTTTCACCGAGATCAAGACCGTCTGGCACACCGCCGGACGCTGAGGCCATCGTCGGGGGAGCCGGAGCGGCTACCCTCGCCTCGTGCCTAGCGACGAGAACCCCTACCACCTCGCTGCAGCCGCCGCCGAGGCGCTGCGCGACCGCACGGGCGGCGACGCCTTCGAGGTGGCCATCATCCTCGGCTCGGGATGGAGCGCGGCCATCGAGCAGCTCGGCGATCCCTTCGCGGAGGTGGCGACCGAGGACCTCCCCGGCTTCCATCGACCGACCGTTGCTGGCCACGCCGGACGAGCCCTCGCCTTCGAGGTGGCCGGGCATCGGGTGCTCGCCCTCCTCGGCCGGGTCCACCTCTACGAAGGCTGGAGCGAAGACCAGGTGGTGCACCCCGTCCGCACCGCCGCGGCGGCGGGGTGCTCGACCATCGTGCTGACCAATGCTGCTGGTGGGCTCGACCCGAATTGGGGACCAGGGCAGGCAGTGCTCATCTCGGACCACCTCAACTTGACCAACCGTTCGCCGCTGTCGGGGCCGAATCCCCCCGAGGGCTTCTCCGGGCGCTTCGTCGACCTCACCGATCTCTACAGCGCTCGGCTCCGCGCCGTTGCCCACTCGGTCGACCCGAGCCTCCCCGAGGGCGTCTACGCCGGCCTGCGCGGCCCCCACTACGAAACCCCAGCAGAGGTGCGCATGCTCCAGGGGCTCGGGGCGTCGCTGGTCGGGATGTCGACGGTGCTCGAGGCCATCGCCGCCCGCCACCTCGGGCTCGAGATCCTCGGCTGTTCGCTCGTCACCAACCTGGCTGCGGGCGTCTCGCCCACGCCGCTCAACCACGCCGAGGTCTTAGAGGCCGGTGCCGCTGCGGCTCCTGGGCTCGGCCAGCTCCTGCGGGCCACCATCGCCGCGCTGCCGTGAGCGACCTCGCCGCCTGGCGAGTGGCTGCGGACGCGTGGATCTCTGCTGACCCCGATCCTGAGACCGCCGCCACGCTGCGCCAGCAACTCGATGCGGGTGACGACGCGGCGCTGCGGGCCGCCTTCGAGCACCCGCTCACCTTCGGCACCGCTGGGCTCCGCGGTGAGGAGGGACCAGGACCAGCACGGATGAACCGCCTCGTCGTCCGGCGGACCACCTGGGCCCTCGCCACCCACCTGCTCGCCACCTGCAGCGATGCCGCCGAGCGCGGCGTGGTCATCGGTTGTGACGCCCGGTCGGGGTCTTCGGCCTTCGCCGAGGAAGCCGCCGCGGTGGCGGCCGGACTCGGCCTGGTCGTCCATGAGCTCCCCCGCGCGTTCCCCACGCCCCTGTGCCCCTTCGCCGTCGCGCAGCTCGGTGCGGTGGCCGGCATCCAGATCACCGCCTCGCATAACCCGGCCAAGGACAACGGCTACAAGGTCTACGCCGCCGATGGGGCGCAGATCATCGCCCCCGATGACGCCGCGGTCGCCTCGCTGGCGGCCCGAGCTCCGGCGTTGGTGGAACTGGCTCCAGCCCAGAGCCCGCTCCGTCGCCCGGTCGACGGCGCGCTGGTCGACGCCTACCGCCGCACAGCGCTCGGGCTGCTCTCGCCGGGGAGCCCGCGAGCACTGCGCATCGTCTACACCCCCCTGCACGGCGTCGGCGGGGCGCTCGTGCCCGACCTCCTGCGCCGCGCCGGCTTCGGCCCCGTGCACGTGGTCGAGGAGCAACTCCACCCCGACCCCGCCTTCCCGACGGTGGCCTTCCCCAACCCCGAAGAACCGGGGGCACTCGACCTGGCGCTCCGGCTCGCCGAGCAGGTGGAGGCGGACCTGGTGGTGGCCAATGACCCTGACGCCGACCGGTTAGCGCTGTGCGTTCGGGACGCGCAGGGGAACTACGTGCAGTTGAGCGGTGACCAGGTCGGCTGGCTGCTCGCCGATGCCACCTCCCGTCGGCTCCGGCGCGACGGCAGTAGAGGGATGTTCGCCACCACCATCGTGTCGTCCTCGATGCTCGAGGCACTGTGTGCGGCCCGCCACCTGGACTTCGCCGAGACCCTCACCGGATTCAAGTGGATCGCTCGAGCCGGGCTGCGCAGTGGTCAGCCGCTCGCCTTCGGCTACGAAGAAGCCCTGGGCTACGCCGTCAGCCCATTGGTCGCCGACAAGGACGGCATGACCGCGGCACTGGTGGCCTGCGAACTGGCGGCCGCGGCTGCGTCGCAGGGCACCTCACTGCTCGCGACCATCGACGCCCTCGAATCCGCGCTCGGCGTGCACTCGACGAGCTCGTTCTCCCTGCGCTTCGACGGCCCCGAAGGGCCCGAAGCCATGGCGGCACTGCTCGCCGACCTCCTCACCGAGCCGCCCACCGAACTCGGCGGTTCAGCGGTGCTGGCATTTGAGAACCTCGCCCAGGGCTACCGCGGCCTCCCCCCAACGACGGGGTTGCGCCTCGAGCTCGAGGGGCCAACCCGGGTCATCATCCGGCCGTCAGGCACCGAGCCCAAGGTCAAGGTCTACCTCGAGGCCGTCACCGAACCACCCGAGCACGGCGAGCTGCTGGCCAAGCGGGTCGAGGCCGCCGCTCGCCTCGCTGAGACCGAGATGGCGCTGCGGGCTCGGCTCAGGCCAGCTGACGAGAGGTGAGCGCGGGGTCCTCGGTGACCCGTACCGCCTCGTAGTTGAGGGCGGCGTAGCCCGGCTTGATGACCCGGTCGATCAGCACCAGGCGCTCGTCGAACGGGAGGAAGGCGCTCTTCATGGCGTTGAGGGTGACCCACTCGAGATCGGACAGCCCCCAGCCGAGATGCTCCACGCAGGCCGCCATCTCCGAGGACATCGAGATGCCGCTCATCAGCCGATTGTCGGTGTTGAGGGTGATGCGGAAGCGCAGGCGCCGCAGCAGGCCGATGGGGTGCTCGGCGATCGACGGGGCAGCGCCGGTGTGCACATTGGACGTGGGGCAGAGCTCGAGCGGGATGCGTCGGTCGCGGATGTAGCTGGCCAGACGACCGAGGGTCACCGCACCATCGGCATCGACCGAGATGTCATCGACGATCCGCACCCCATGGCCGAGCCGCTCGGTCCCGCACCACTGCAGGGCCTCCCAGATCGACGGCAACCCGAAGGCCTCGCCGGCGTGGATGGTGGAGTGGAAGTTCTCCCGACGGACCAGTTCGAAGGCATCGAGGTGGCGGGTGGGGGGATAGCCCGCCTCAGCCCCGGCGATATCGAACGCGCAGACGCCAGCGTCGCGATGGCGCACCGCCAACTCGGCGATCTCCAAGCTGCGGGCGGCGGTCCGCATGGCAGTGACGATCGCCCGCACCACGATGGGGCGTCCAGCGGCGCGCGCTTCGGCCATGCCGACCCGGAACCCCTCGAGCACGGCCTCGACGACGTCGTCGAGGCTGAGCCCGGCGGCGGTGTGGAGCTCAGGGGCGAAGCGCACCTCGGCGTAGCAGACGCCGTCGACGGAGAGGTCCTCCACGCACTCGCGGGCCACCCGCTCCAGGGCTTCAGCATGCTGGCAGACCCCCACGGTGTGGGCGAAGCCCTCGAGGTAGCGCACGAGATCCGAGCCCGGCGCATCGGCGACGAACCAGTCGGCGAGGACCTCGGGGTCGGTGGTCGGGAGCCCGGCGTAGCCGTAGCGATTGGCGAGCTCGAGCACCGTGGCGGGGCGCAGTCCCCCATCGAGGTGGTCGTGGAGGAGGACCTTCGGAGCTCGGCGGATCTGATCGAGGCTGACCTGGGACATGCCTCTGAGGCTAACGGGTCAGCGGGGACCCGCCGCGATGCGCTCGAGCACCTCCGGCGCCGAGTCCGGGGCGGTGTCACCCACCTCGATCGCCCCTTTGAGCGCCGCTAATGCTCGGTCCAACTTGGTGGGATCGTCGACGTGGAGCTCGAGGATTGGCTCCCCGGCGGCCACCTCGGTTCCCTCGGGTGCGAGCACCACGATGCCCGCGGTGGCCGAGATGGGATCTTCTCGGCGCGCTCGGCCTGCACCCAGCCGCCACGCGGCGACCCCGAGCGCTCGGGCTTCGAGTCGGCTGACCACGCCACTCGCGTCCGCCCGCACCAGGTGGCGCTGCGGGGCCTCGGCCATCGCCACCGAAGGGTCGCCCCCCTGTGCGGCGATCATCTGCTCGTAGCTGTGCAGCGCGGCGCCAGAATCCAGGACCGCTTCGGGGTCGACGTCGAGACCGACGAGGGAGACCATCTCGCGCGCCAGCGCCAAGGTCACCGCCCGCAGATCGGCCGGTCCTCCCCCACGCAGCACCTCGACCGACTCGGTGACCTCGAGGCCGTTGCCGATGGCCCGCCCGAGGGGCGTATCCATGGCGGTCAGCAGGGCCACCGTGCGCACCCCGGCCGCCTCACCGACGTCGACCATGGTGCGAGCCAAGGTCCGCGCCTCGGCTCGATTGGTCATGAAGGCCCCCGTGCCGACCTTCACGTCGAGCACGAGAGCCGAGGTGCCCTCCGCCAGCTTCTTCGACATGATCGACGCGGTGATGAGGGGAATCGACTCGACGGTGCCCGTCACGTCCCGCAAGGCGTAGGTCCGCCGATCGGCCGGCGCCAACTCCGCACCGGCCGCACAGATCACGGCCCCGACGGAGTCGAGCTGGGCCAGGATCTCGGCGTTCGACAGCGTCGCTCGCCACCCAGGGATGGCCTCGAGTTTGTCGAGGGTGCCGCCGGTGTGGCCGAGGCCACGACCCGAGAGCTGCGGCACGGCCGCTCCGCAGGCCGCCACCAGTGGAGCGAGGATCAGGGAGACCTTGTCCCCGACGCCGCCGGTCGAGTGCTTGTCGACCGTGGGGCGGCGCAGGCTCGACAGGTCGAGCCGTTCGCCGGAGTCGAGCATGGTCGCCGTCCAGGTGTTGAGCTCCTGGGGGCTGAGGCCACGCCAGCAGATGGCCATCAACATCGCGCTCATCTGCTCCTCGGCGACCTCGCCAGCCACATAGGCCTCGAAGAGCCACCGAATCGCGGCATCGCTCAAGATCCCGTCATCGCGTTTGGTGCGGATGAGCTCCACCGCGTCGAAGGCGCTCACGGTCGGCGATCCTCCAACATGGTCGTGGTGAAGGCGCCGGGGAGGAGCACCTCCAAGCGAACGGGGGGGTGGCCTTCGCCAGCGTCGAGGAGCAGGTCGGGCCCGCCGTGCTCCATCAGGAGTTGCCGACACCGCCCACAAGGGGTCAGGGGCTCGCCATCACCGGCCACCACCGAGATCTCGACCAGCCGCCCGCCACCGCTGCGTGAGAGGTCCGAGACCAGCCCACACTCGGCGCACAAGGTCAGCCCGAAGGAGGCGTTCTCGACGTTGCAACCCGTGACGACCCGCCCATCGGCACAGCGGGCGGCAGCGCCGACCTGCAGGGTTGAGTAGGGGGCGTAAGCCCGTGCCGCAGCAGCGATTGCCGCTTCCCGAAGGTCGGCGAAGCGGTCCTCGTCAGAAGGAGTGGACATGGCTGCACAGTACACTTCGACCGTGGCGAACTCCCCTGGCTCCCTGCCCCTGCGACTCGGCGAGGAGGTGGCCACCGCCCTCTCCGAGGGACGTGGCGTCGTCGCCCTCGAGACCACCTTGCTGGTCCATGGGCTCCCCTCGGGGGTGAACCTCGAGGTCGGCGCCGAGCTCGAGGCCATCGTCCGCAGCGCCGGGGCGGCACCGGCAACCTGCGGCGTGCTGGATGGCATGGCGGTCGTCGGGCTCACGAGTGAAGAGATCGAACGCCTCGCCGATCCCAGCGAGGACGCCGCCAAGCTCTCGGCCCGAGATCTCGGGATCTGCTGCGCCACGGGTCGTGCTGGGGCGACCACGGTTGCGGGGACCATCGCCCTGGCCGAAGCCGCCGGGGTGGCGGTCATGGCGACCGGCGGGTTGGGCGGGGTGCACCGCGGGGCCCACGAGAGTTGGGATGAGTCCGCAGACCTGGCGGCGCTGCGACGCCATCCGGTTGCCGTCGTCGCCTCCGGGGTCAAGTCGATCCTCGACGTCGCCGCCACCTTGGAACGACTCGACACCCTGGGCGTGCCGGTCATCGGGTACGGAACGGACTTCTTCCCCGGCTTCTACCTCCACGCTACCGAGCACCGGCTCGATTGGCGGGTCGACTCCCCTGTCCTCGCTGCTGCGGCCTTCGCCGCCCACCGGGGCTTCACCGGTGGTGGCCTCCTGCTCGCCCATCCCGTCCTCGAGGCCGAGGCGCTCGACGCCGAACTCCACGACCGGGTCCTCAACGACGCGCTCGCCGCGCTCGAGCGCCAGGCGATCGCGGGCAAGCCGGTGACCCCCTTCCTCCTGTCGGCGATGGCGGAGGCGACGGCGGGCCGCAGCGTCGAGGTGAACCGGGCCATCGTGGCGGGCAACGCGGCGGTCGCGGCGGCCGTGTCGGTGGCGCTCGCGAATTCGTGACCACCCGGGTCGTCGTCATCGGCGACTGCAACACCGACGTCGTGGTCCGCATCGATGGTCCACACCACGACCGCAGCGACACCCGAGCGGCGATCTCGGTGCACCCCGGCGGGGCCGCCACGAACCAAGCGGTGGCGCTCGCCGCTGCTGGCGCCACCGTCGCCCTGGTCGCGGCAGTCGGCGACGACCTGCCGGGCCGGCTGGCGAAGACCGAGCTCGAGGCCCGAGGGGTCGAGCCCTACCTCCAGCAGCTCCGAGGGGCCTCAGGGGTGGTGGTGGCCATCGTCGAGCGCGACGGTCAGCGCTCGATGCTGACCGACCGAGGGGCGAACCTCGGCCTCGATCCCGCCTTCCTCGCCGAGCTGCCTTGGTCGGACTTCTCGCACTGCCACCTCTCGGGCTACACCCTCCTCGACGCGACGACCCGAGCCGCAGGACTCGCCGCCCTGGACCTCGCTCGGCGCCACGGCTGCAGCACCTCAGTGGACCCGAGCTCCGCCGGACCGCTCCGCGAGGTCGGCGCAGCGGCATTCCTCGAGTGGACGGCAGGGTGCACCTACCTGTTCGCCAATGAGGACGAGGCGGCGGTGCTGGCGTCGGACGCTGATCCCGAGCGCCAACTCGACCGGCTGGCGGCGTCCTACGGCGAGGTGGTCCTCACCTACGGGCCGAGGGGTTCGGCGGTCGCCGTTGGCCCGTCTCGCTTCGGCGCCGCGGCACCCTCGATTGCGGTGGTCGACAGCACGGGGGCCGGCGACGCTCACACCGGCGCCTACCTCGCTGCTCGGCTCCTCGGCGCACCGGTACCGCAGGCGCTCGACGCCGCCGCACGAGCTGCCGCAGCGGTCCTGCAGCACCCCGGGGCGCAGCTCGAGGGCTACTCGCGCGAGTAGGGCACGCCATCGGCGGCGGGGGCGCGCACCCGGCCGATCAAACCCGCCACCACCGCGATCGTCACGATGTACGGCAGCGCGGCGATGAGCTCTGACGGCACGCCCACCTGGGAGCCGTAGAGGTTGAGCTGGCTGTTGAGCGAGATGGTGAAGCCGAAGAGCATCGTGGCGGCGAAGGCCCCCCAGGGCCGCCACCGGCCGAAGATCATGATGGCGAGGGCGATGAAGCCCAGCCCGTTGGTCATCCCGACGTTGAACTGGATGCCCTGGCCAATGGTGAAGAACGCGCCACCGATCCCAGCGACAGCACCACCCAGGATCACGTTGCCGTAGCGGATCCGGGTCACCGAGAGCCCCACGGTCTCCGCCGCCCGCGGCTTCTCGCCCACCGAGCGGACCCGCAGTCCCCAGCGGGTGCGGAAGAGCCCAACATTGGCTAGCGCCACCAGCACGATCGCGAGGTAGACGAGGGCCTTCTGGTCGAAGACCACGGGACCGATGATCGGGATCTTCGAGAGCAGCGGAATGGCGATCGGCTGCATCCCGAAGCCCTGGTTGAGGTTCTGGTACGGCGAGAGCACCGACGCGGTGAGGAAGGTCGTCAACCCCGTGCAGAAGGCGACGATCAGCACCCCGATGATGACCTGGTCTGCCTTGTAGTGCAGCGCCATGAAGGCCAGGAGGGCGCCGAAGACCGCGCCGATGACCGCGGCACCGACGGTCCCGCTGACGAAGCCGAGGGTGTTGTCGCCCACCAGGCTCGACAGCATCGCGGCGGTGATGGCCCCGACCAAGAACTGTCCCTCCACGGCGATGTTGACCACCCCTGCCCGTTCGCACAGCACCCCGGACAACGAGCCGTAGATGAGGGGCGTGGAGCTAATGAAGATGGCCCACAGGATCTCGGTGAAGGCCAAGGCTGGGACTGCCCCGGTCGCCGAGCCTCGGGCGATCCAGATCAGGAAGGACACGAGGAACAAGGTCAGCCCGACGAAGAAGACGCCGTAGGAGCCCTTGGCTGGTCGCCGCCAGATGAGGAACCCGGCGAGCGCCAGCTGGACCAGGCCGAAGATGATCGCGGTCAGCGCCACGGGCACGGTGAGCTTCGGAATCGACACCGCCGATTCCCAGTTGAAGTCGATGGTGGTCTTGAGGTGCGAAGGGGTGTTGAACCCGAAGATCCACATGGTGGCCAGGCCGAAGATCGCGGCGGCAATCCCGAGGCCGAGGACCCGGTTCCGGCTGACCTTGCGGAGGTTGTCCAAGGTGACGATCTCGGGGCGGTGCTCGCCCCCAGTTGGCACCGCTGGCCCCGGAGCTGCGGCGTCGAGTTGGGCCGTCACTTGCCCCACCCTTGGGTCTTGACCACGCTCGAGAAGGCTCCGGCGTCTTTAAGCCGGAAGACCTCGATAACGATCGCCGGCGTCGCCACGCAGAACACGATCACCGCTTGGATGACCTGGGCCAGGGAGTAGTCGATGTTGGTGGCGGAGTTGGCCTGCATGTAGTGCCCACCGGCCTGGAGGGCACCGAACAGGATGGCGCCGAGGACCACGCCGACCGGGCGGTTGCGCCCGAGCAGGGCGACCGTGATCCCGTCGAAGCCGATGGTGCCGCCGTAGGAGTTCTGCATGAACCCGTCGACCCCGGTGACCTGGGTCATCCCCGCCAAGCCCACCAAGGCCCCGGCGATGGTCAGCGCCAGCACCGTGATCGTCTTGGCGTTCACCCCCGCGTTCCGAGCAGCCTCGGCGTTGAGGCCGACGGCCTGGAAGTTGAAGCCGAGCGTTGAGCGGTTGAGGAGCCACCAGGCCCCAACGGCGGCGGCGAGGGCGATGACGAGTCCGAAGTTCACGCGCAGCGTCGGGTCAACGAATCCCAGCAGGTGCGGCAGCATGCCCGTTGGGTTGATGTTGCGGGACTGACCGTTGAGCACCCCAGGTGGGGCGAAGGGTTGGCGGATGAGGAGGTAGGCGAGCACCAGCGCCATGATCTTGTTGAGCATCATCGTGGTGATGACCTCATGCGCGCCGGAGTAGGCCTTGAGCACGCCGGCGATCCCTGCGATGATCGCTCCGCCGATGATGCCGGCCACGAGCTCCAAGGTGATCTGGATCGGTCCAGCGAAGTGGAAGGTGATGCCGACCCAGGTGGCGCAGATCGCCCCGGCGATGAGCTGACCCGCGCCGCCGATGTCGAACAGCGAGGTGCGGAAGCCAATGGCGATCCCGAGGCCGGCCAAGATCAGCGGCGTGGCGTAGGTCAGGGTCTCCGAGATCGGATTTAGCGCCGTGGACCAGTTGGCCTTGGTCGGATCTTGGAAGGCATGCCAGAGGTTCCGAGGGTCGAAGATCGAGCCGACGAAGATCTCCTCATAGGCCCCCCACACGGTGTTCCAGGTCGCCGCCAGGGTGCCGCCGGGGTGTGCGAAGACGCTCCCCCAAGAGTGCAGGAGCGCCGGGGTCGTCACGATGATGAGGAGTGCACCCACCGTGAGGCCGATCAGGAAGGCCCCCAGGGTCACGATCACCACATTCGCCGAGCGCAACCACGTGGCCGCCCGACGGAGCCACGAGGGCTTCCTCGGCGTCTCCACCGCAGGCTCCGCTGCCCGCACCGCGAGGTCAGCCATGGCTCGTCACCGCCGAACCCGCCATCATGAGCCCGATCTCCTCACGCGAGGTGGTCGGCGGGACGATGCCGGTGATCGCGCCGCGGTACATCACGGCGATCCGGTCACCGAGCGCCAGGACCTCGTCGAGCTCGCTCGAGACGATGATCACCGCCGCGCCAGCGTCCCGGTTAGCCACGATCTGGCGATGGACGTACTCGATCGACCCCACGTCGAGCCCTCGGGTTGGCTGTGCGCAGATCAGCAGCCGCACGTCGCGGGAGAGCTCTCGAGCGACGACGACCTTCTGCTGGTTCCCACCGGAGAGTTGCCCGGCGAGTACCGAGCCGTCGGCGGCGCGGATGTCGAACTCGGCGATCCGCTCCGCCGCGTTGGCCTTGATGGCCTTCAGGTTCCGACTCCCGAATCGGGCGAAGGGCGGTCGGTCGAGCAGGTCCAGCACCAAGTTGTCCGCGATCGACATCTGCAGCACCAGCCCGTGGAGCTGACGGTCCTCGGGAACATGGGCCACGCCGGCATCGAGCATCTGGCGCACCGTCCTACCGGTGACGTCGTGGCCGTCGAGCATGATCTGCCCAGAATCGGCCGGTCGCATCCCGGTGAGGACCTCCACCAGTTCGGTCTGCCCATTGCCCTGGACGCCGGCGATGGCCAGGATCTCCCCTGCCCGCACCTCGAAGCTCACGTCCTCGACGGCGGTGAGGCCTCGGTCGTCGCTCGCGTAGAGGTTCCGAACCGAAACGACCGCGTCGCCGGGAGTCGCCGCGGCCTTCGCCACGGTGAGCTCCACCTCCCGGCCCACCATCATCGCGGCGAGGCCTTCCTCGTCGACCTCGGAGGGAGAGGTAGTGCCCACGACCTCGCCGAGTCGAATCACCGTGATCTGATCGGCGATCGCCAGGACCTCTTTGAGCTTGTGGGTGATGAAGACGATGGACTTCCCCCGCTCCTTGAGCGA
>Ga0007854_10001001_pt1 | contig 18341 bp, 16 predicted proteins | sample CryBogCBH12Aug08_FD_60382 | JGI IMG/M metagenome (GOLD analysis project Ga0007854, IMG submission 60382) | Freshwater microbial communities from Crystal Bog, Wisconsin, USA - CBH12Aug08 | ecosystem: Environmental > Aquatic > Freshwater > Lake | place: Crystal Bog, Wisconsin, USA | collected...
ATGTTCATCGCCACGGCGCTGAAGGAATTGCACGATCAGATGGACGAAGTTTTGGAACTCGTCGAGATTGCCGAGCGTCAGAAAATCGCCGATGAGCGTGAACTCGAAGAGTTGCGCCGCGCGCTGCGCCGCATTCAGCCGCAACGTCAGCCGCCGCCGCATCAGCAGCCGCACCACCAGCCACCGCCGCGCCAGCAGCCGCGCCGCGACGAGCCGCGGCCACCGCAGCCGCCGCGCGAGCAGATCGAAAAATCTGAGAAGCCGCCTTCAGATACGGAACCGCAGCCGCCGGTGGAATAAAAAACTTTCCGCGCCGTGAACCTCGCGGAAAAACAACAGCAACTCACCGCCACGCTGACCGCGCTGAAAAACGGGCAAGACCGTCTGGCTTTGCTCGTTGAACACGCAAAAAAACTCCCGCCGCTCCCGCCGGCACAGCGCGTGGAAGAAAATTTGATTCCCGGCTGTCTCGCAAAACTCTGGTTCGTTGCCGAATTCCGCGACGGCAACGGTTATTTCGCCTGCGATTCCGATTCGCTCGTCGTCAAGGCCGTCGCCGGTTTGCTCTCCGAATTTTACAGCGGCCACGCGCCAGTGGAAATTCTGGCACATGACCCGCAATTTCTTGCGCCGCTCGGCATCACGCAGCACCTCACCCCCAACCGCCGCAACGCGCTCGCCAAAGTCTGGGAACGCATCCGGCAGTTTGCCGAGGCCAATGCGAAATGAAATTTTACGACGCACACAATCACTTGCAGGACGACCGGTTTTCTGGCCGGCAAACAGAATTGTTGGCCGCTTGCGAAAAGGCCGGCATCAAAAGAATGGTGGTGAATGGCGCGTGCGAGAAGGATTGGCCGCAGGTTTTGCAACTGGCGCGGGAAAATCAAATGGTGCTGCCGAGTTTTGGCTATCATCCGTGGTATCTGCATGAACTTACGCCGGATTGGCTGGCAAATCTAAAAAAATTTCTCGACGCCGTTCCCAGTGCTGTCGGGGAAATTGGTCTTGATCGCTGGAAACCGGATTTGCCTTACGCCGGTCAGGAGGAAGCTTTTCTCGCGCAGCTTCAGGTTGCTGCCGGGCGAAATCTGCCGGTGAGCATCCACTGTTTGCAGGCGTGGGGCCGCTTGCTGGAACTGCTCCAAAGCCATCCGCGGCCGGCGTGCGGCTTTGTGCTTCACAGCTTTGGCGGGCCGGCGGAGATGATTTCCGCGTTCGCCAAGCTCGGCGCGTATTTCAGTTTTCCCGGCTACTTTTTGCACGAGCGTAAATGGAAACAGCGCGCAGCTTTCAAAAATGTTCCGCCGGACCGGTTGCTGGTTGAAACCGATGCGCCAGACCAGCCTTTGCCAGCGGCAAATATTTTAGTTCGACTCGCTGATGGAAATGCCAAGCCAGTGAATCATCCAGCCAATCTGCCCGCCGTTTATGCCGGCCTCGCCGCGATTTTTCGAATAAAAACGGAATCGCTCGCGGCGCTGGTAGAAGAAAATTTTTTACGCTTGTTCGGGAATTTATAAATCAGCTTGCCACGATTTTTTGCACCATGACACCCGCCGCTGCAAAACCGAAGGCGCCGGTGACAAACGTCGCCGAGCCGAGGCCGCCGTTGCAATTCAGCCGCGTGCCATCTTCTGCCGCCGAACGCATTTCGCAGACCGAGCCGTCCGCCTGCAGAAAGACAGTGCGTTCCACCGAATAAACGCACGGCACATCCATCGCCTGTTGCCCGGTGGGAAAACCGTGTTCCTGACGCAAACGCCGGCGCACTTCCGCCAGCAATTTGTCGTGGCTTGCCTGGGACAGGTCGCCGACGCGCACGGCGGTCAACTCACGCCGTCCGCCCGCGCCACCGGAGGTGATGACGGGCATTTTTTTTTCTCGGCAACGCACCAATAGCAAAACTTTGTTCGTCACGTCGTCAATCGCATCGAGGATGAAATCAAAATTTTCCAGAGCAATTCAGCGGCGGTTTGTTCATTGAAAAAATTTTGCACTGCCGTCACACGGCATTCAGGATTGATAGCGCGGATGCGCTCGGCCATGACTTCGACTTTTGCGCGACCGATGGTTTCGGTGAGCGCGTGCAGTTGGCGGTTGATGTTCGTCACGCAAACTTCGTCCAAGTCCACCAGCGTCAGGGCGCCGACGCCGGAGCGGGCGAGCGCTTCCGCTGCCCATGTGCCGACACCGCCAATGCCAACAACGCAGACGTGCGCGGCGCGGAGTTTTTCCAAGCCGATTTTGCCGTAAAGCCGCGCAATGCCGCCGAATCTGGTTTCAAAATCGCTCATGCGAAATTGAATTATGAAGGATGAATGCAGAATGATGAAGCGGAAAACGGCCACGCGGCGATGGTCTTATTTTTATCTCCAGAAACTATAACTGCCACGGGCCGGACATAATTTACATCTGCAAAGGCAGCCTGGTAGCTGCTGGCAGTTTGGAACCAAACCCTGAATAATTTTGCGTTCAAACATCCTAGAGTGATAATTTGTTCCGATTAGAAATTCCCGAACGCAAACAGAACATGAAAACTTCCGTTTTTAGCCAACGTATCAGCGCTGTTCTATTTTTATTTGCCGCGACTTCAACTCTGCCGGCTGCTCCGAGTCCAGCCTCGCATGATTATCCGTTTCAGCCAGTGCCGTTCACGGCGGTGCATCTGACGGACGGCTTCTGGGCGCCGCGCCTGGAGACCAACCGCCTGACAACAATTCCTTACGCGTTCGGAAAATGCGAGGAATCGGGACGCATGTATAATTTCGAGCGGGCGGCGGCAGTGCTGCGCGGGGAAAAAATCACGGACAAAAAGCCGCCGGGATATCCCTTTGATGACACCGACCCTTACAAAATTCTGGAGGGCGCGTCGTATTCGCTCGCAGTTCAGCCTGACCCCAAGCTGGATGCGTATTTGGACAAGCTCATTGCGCTTATCGCCTCGGCGCAGGAACCGGACGGCTATCTTTACACGACGCGGACGATTGATCCGCAACATCCGCACGAGTGGTCAGCAAGCCAGCGCTGGGTCAAGGAACAGGAGCTGAGTCACGAACTTTACAACGCCGGCCATCTTTTCGAGGCCGCCGTAGCCCATTACCAAGCCACCGGGAAAACAAATTTGCTGCAGATTGCGGTTAAGGAGGCAAATTTGCTATGCACCACGTTTGGACCGGCGACCAACCAACTGCATTTCTGGCCCGGCCATGAAATTGTGGAGATGGGCTTGGCCAAGCTGTATCGCGCCACGGGTAACGTGCGCTATCTCGACCTAGCAAAATATTTTATCGACGACCGCGGCAGCCGTCCCGGCGGTGACGATTATCATCAATCGCGCATACCGCCCGTGGAGCAGACCGAAGCCATCGGCCATGCAGTGCGCGCCGGCTATCTTTACAGCGGGATGGCGGACGTCGCGGCGCTGACCGGCGACACCAATTATCTCCGCGCAATTGACACGATTTGGGAAAACTGCGTCGGCAAAAAACTTTACATCACCGGCGGCATCGGCGCGCGGCATGCCGGCGAGGCGTTCGGAAACAATTACGAACTGCCGAATCTCTCCGCTTACAACGAGACCTGCGCCGCCGTGGCGAATGATTATTGGAATCAAAGGCTTTACCTGCTGCACGGCGACGCCAAATACGTGGACGTGCTCGAGCGCACGCTTTATAACAGCCTGCTGGCGGGCGTTTCGCTCGACGGCACGAAATTTTTCTATCCAAATCCGCTCGAATCCGACGGCAATTACGAACGCAGCCCATGGTTCGGCTGCGCCTGTTGCCCCGGCAACATCACGCGTTTTCTGCCGTCGCTGCCGGGCTATTTTTACGCGCAGAAAAACGACAGTGTTTTCGTGAATCTCTTTGCCAGCGGAACCGCCGACCTCAAGCTGGATGACGGTTGCGCCATCAAGCTGACGCAGACCACTCGATATCCGTGGGATGGGGCGGTTAAAATCACCTTGGTCCTGGAAAAGAAATCCAGATTCACTGTCGCCGTCCGCATTCCCGGCTGGGCGCGTAATGAAGCTGTGCCGGGCGGGCTATATCATTTTGCCGAAAGCGCCACCAGCGAACCCGTCACGCTCAAGGTCAACGGCCAAATTATTCCCATCACGTTGGATCACGGTTACGTCCGGATCAACCGCCTCTGGAAAAATGGTGACATGATTGCATTAGATCTGCCGATGCCCGTTCAACGCGTAATTGCCAGCGAGAAAGTAAGGGCGGATCGTGGCCGCATCGCTTTACAGCGCGGGCCGATTATGTATTGTGCCGAATGGCCAGATAATCCGAACGGCAAAGTCCGGAATCTCGTATTACCGGGCGACCAAACCTTCGAGGCAGCTTTTGCGCCGTCGCTGCTAAATGGCATTGAGACTATCAGCGGCAATTCATTGGTGGTCACCAAGAATGCCGATGGTTCGGCTATGAAAACGGACCAACCTTTCAAAGCCATTCCTTATTTTGCTTGGGCCAACCGCGGCAAGGGCGAAATGGCCGTATGGTTTGCGGAAACGGGTGTGCCTAGCCCGTAAAAGCACCTTCGGTGCCGCCTCTTCCACATCCCGGTCCCAAACTGGCTTTCCAAAAGTGATGGAATGTTGTCGGGAGCCGGCGCGAATCATATTGTGCCAACCGTGACAAATCTTACCGCTATTTGGCACAATTTGGTGCGCCAAATTTTCTACGTATTTATTCTTGAAGCGGCAAAACTGCTTGAATCTATTGTGCACTTTGACATCGGTATGGTTGGCATTGCATAAGCTATACAGGAATCGTTGGATAATTAACCATTTAACGAAAGGATAAATTATGAAACTGATGCAATACCAACGTCCGTCACTGGCCTGGCCGACTTTCGGCCGGCTGAGCAACCTGCAGGATGAAATTGACCGCCTGTTCGAATCGCCGTTGACCGGCTGGGCGCCAGCGCTCGACGTGCATGAAGACAAGGACAGCTTCAGCGTCCGCGTGGAGTTGCCCGGCATGAAGCGCGAGGATATCGAAGTCTCGCTGCACGACGGCGCGCTCGTCATCTCCGGCGAACGGCAGAGCGAAAAAATCTCCGAAGGCACGGAAGTCCACCGGCAGGAACGGTTCTATGGGAAATTCTCGCGGGCACTGACCCTGCCGGCGGCGGTCGCGGGCGACAAGGTGAAGGCGCAATACAAGGACGGTATCCTGACCGTCACGCTGCCCAAGGCTGAGGAAGCCAAGCCGAAAGCTATCACCGTCAGCGAATAATCAAACCAAAAAATAAAAGGCGGGAACCACGATTGGTTCCCGCCTTATTTGCCCTAAAATCAGACGTAGAAATAAACGTAGGCGGCAAACGATACGGCGGCCATTCCAGCGGCGGCCGCGATTGACCACAGAAAACTCTTCTGTCGCGCGGCAATCGAGAATGTTGAGATAATCACCGCCATTTGCGCCGCCAGCATGCCGTAGAAAAATTTGGCGCTGCGCTTGTGGTGATGCTCGGCAGAAATGTTGCCCTTGCGCACTTGTAATTCGAGGACACCGCCGATAACGGAATTCAATTTTGCCTCCGCATCATAGCGCGTCGCCGTGTAGCGCAGCCGCGCTGCCGAAAAACTGCGGAAAACATTTTTGTCTCCGGCCATCAAGGATTCGTCCAGCTTGTCTGAGGTTTTGTTGATGGACTTGGTGGCTTGATCAAAGGCATTCGCAGCCTCCTTCGCGGCCATCAGCGATTCGGCGAGCGTCGCGTCCTTGATTTTCGTTAGCATCACGGTGATTTCGGTTTCGGGCTGCGAATTTTCCACGGCTGCCAGCGCGGCGTTCACGCTTTCATCTAACTTTGCCGGCGTCGCAGCGGGAACTTTATTGTTTACTAGCGCGTCAAGCGTCGCCGCATCCGCGCCCGGCAGCGCATCCGCCGCCAGCGGTGTTACATCGCTTGTCGCCGCGAGCAAATCAAGCGTGTTGTGCGCCACGGCGCTGCGGAGTTTTTTCGCCTGATAATAGCTCCACTGGTCACCAGCCTTGGACTGAAGCTGTGCGGCCGCCGAGCGGTCGTATTGCGCTTTGGTCATCTCGCTGGACGCCAACCCGGCCAGCATCGTGGCGATGACAGTCATGACAATGGGCGTCGCGCCGAGGATTTTACCCCACTTGTTCTGGGGCAAATCTTTTTTCAAATCGTCCGGAATTTGGATTTTAGCAGCCATAAGATTTTAGTTTTTCCGCCGCCAGCTTACACCGGAAAAATTTCTTGGCCAGCCCCCAAATGCGACCGGGCTTGAGCTTTGGCCGGATTTGGCCTATTTCTCGACCATGTATATCGTGCATGTCCATGTCCGGGTGAAGCCAGAATGCATCGCAGCTTTCAAAGTCGCCACGCTCGCCAACGCGCGCGCCAGCGTGCAGGAACCCGGCGTCGCACGCTTCGACGTCGTGCAACAGACCGATGACCCCACAAAATTCGTCCTGATTGAAGTCTATCGCGATACCGACGCGCAGGCTGCGCACAAAGAGACGAAACATTATCCCATCTGGCGCGACACCGTCGCCGACATGATGGCCGAGCCGCGCACCAGCGTGAAATTTCAGAATATTTTCCCCGACGAGCAAAATTGGTAAGATGAATTTTGATTTTGCCACGGCCACACGCATTGTTTTCGGAGCTGGCGCATTTGCCCATGTCGGCGCCAACGTAAAAAACTTAGGCCGACGCGCGCTCGTAGTTACCGGCAAGAATCCAACCCGCGGGGAAAAATTGCTGGCGAACCTCTCCGCCAGCGACATCGGCGCGGCAACTTTTTCCGTCAGCGGTGAACCAGAAATATCCACTGTCAAAACCGGCGTGGCACTGGCGAAAAACGAGCATTGCGATTTCGTCATCGCCATCGGCGGCGGCAGCGTGATTGACGCTGGCAAAGCCATTGCTGCGATGCTGACGAACACTGGCGACCTGCTCGATTACCTTGAAATCATCGGGCAAGCCAAGGCATTGCCAAAACGAAGTGCGCCGTTCATCGCCATTCCGACGACCGCCGGCACCGGCGCGGAAGTCACGCGCAACGCCGTGCTCGCTTCACCGGAACACGAAGTCAAAGTCAGCTTGCGCAGTCCGCTGATGCTGCCGCGCATTGCGGTCGTCGATCCTGAACTGACTTACGATCTGCCGCCGGCGCTCACCGCAACAACCGGTCTCGACGCGTTGACGCAACTCATCGAGCCCTACGTCTGCTTGCGCGCCAATCCGTTAACGGACGGATTTTGTGAGCAAGGAATTTTCCGCGCTGCACGTTCATTGCGTGACTGCGTTTTCAACGGCCAAAATCAATCGGCGCGCGAAGACATGGCGATTGCCAGTTTGTTCGGCGGACTCGCGCTGGCGAATGCCGGACTCGGCGCAGTGCACGGTTTTGCCGGACCGATTGGCGGCATGTTTCCCGCGCCGCACGGAGCCATTTGCGCCGCGTTGCTGCCGCACGTCATGGCGGCGAATCTCCGCGCACTACGCGAACGCGACCAAAACAGCTATGCGTTGCGCCGCTATTACCGGATTGCCGGCATGGTAACTGGCAACCCAAATTATGTTGCCGACACCGGCGTAGATTGGGTGCATAAACTCGTGGCCGATCTACCGATTCCAAAACTTGGTGCTTATGGCATCCGCGAAGAACATGTCGCCAACATCGTTGCCAAGGCTGCGCGCGCGAGCAGCATGAAAGCGAATCCAATCACCTTGACGCCGGACGAACTCGCGCAAACGCTGCGGCTGGCGCTGTGAATTGAACATGGAATCCATCTGGCAAAAAACTGCGGTCATCACTCAAACGCAGCTCATAACGCACAGTCTGCGGCATTGGACGGGCCGCGATTTGCTGCCAGGCTTGTTCAATCCCTTCGGCTTGGCAAAGAATATTTTTGAAGCTCCATTTGTGCTGGTGTCGCACGGCACCGAAGCTGACCCAATTTTGAATTATGGCAACGCCGCCGCGCTGCAGCTTTGGGAAATGACTTGGGACGAACTCACGCGCACACCGTCGCGCCTGACCGCCGAGGCACCGAACCGCACAGAGCGGGCACAACTGCTCGCAGCCGTGACGGCGAACGGCTTCATTGACGATTATTCCGGCATCCGCATTTCGAAAACAGGCAGGCGCTTCCGCATCGCGCAGGCAACGGTCTGGAATCTGCTAGACGAAAGTGGCTATTACGCTGGCCAGGCGGCGACATTTTCGCGCTGGGAATTTCTTTGAGCTTCGCAGGTGGCGAATTAACCTTCCGTCTGTGAAAACGTCCGCCGCCACCAATTTCCGCCGGAGTGAATTCAGGCTGGTCTGCCTCATTTCCTTGCTGGCGGCACTGCACGTTTTTATTTTCACGGCGGCATTTCCGTTTTTCAACTCCGTGGACGAGCAGTTGCATTTTGATCTCGCCGTCCGATATTCACGGGCACAGATTCCGCGCGGGCTGGAGCCACTTTCGCCGGAGGCCATCCGCTACATCGTCCCGTTCAGCTCGCACGCCTATCTCACTGATGCGGCAAACCTGCCGGACGGCAAGCTGCCGCCGCCACTTTGGACGCAGCCGGCGGAAAGCGTCCGGCCGCAAATCGCCACCAGCGTGGCGCAGTGGCAAAACGTCGTCAGCACGGAAAGCACCCAACCGCCGCTTTATTATGCGATAGCGGGCGCGTGGTGGAACACCGGCAAACTCCTCGGCCTGACAGGCGGACACCTGCTTTACTGGCTGCGATTCTTGAATGTTCCGCTCGTCGTCGCCAGCGTGTGGCTCGGCTGGCTGGCGGCGCGAAAAGTATTTCCAGAAAGTCCTTTTGCGCGGCTGACAGTGCCGGCCATCATCGCCTTCATGCCGCAGACGGCGTTCTATTCCATCAATAACGACATTCTCGCGCCGGTAGTATTTGGCGTGGCCTTTTTACTCCTGTTGAAATTTGGGGAGGCGGAAATTCCCGCCGGGCGCCTGGCCGCCAGCCTCGGGCTGGCGCTGGCGGCGACATTCCTGACAAAAATAAGCACACTACCGATACTGGCCGTTTCCGCAGTATTCCTCGCCGGAAAAATTTTACAAATCCATTGGCAAGGAAATTTGCGCCCGGCGATTTTTCCATTGATAGCACTTGTTTTCTGCACACTGCTGCCGGTGTTGGCATGGATGTTGTGGTGCCAGGCCAATTACGGCGATTTCACCGGCTCGGCGGTCAAAATCCAGCAGCTCGGGTGGACGGCCCGGCCGCTGGCGGAATGGGCGCAGCATCCGATTTTCTCAGCGCGCGGTTTTTGGATTTTTGCAGGTAATAATCTGGCGACCTTCTGGCAGGGAGAATTTTGGTGGCTGCGCCGGCCGTTGGCGCTGCCCGCACTGGATGTGTTTTACAAACTGCTGACGTTGCTTCTGCTGGCGCTGGCACTCGGCAGAATTTTCAAAAGCCGGCAGGGCAAATCCCGCACCGCGCTGTTTTTTTCGCTGACTTGCTTGGCCGCAACATTTGTTTTTTTTGCGCTGTTGTCGGTCAAGTATGATTTTCAGGATTGTTTCTATCCGTCGCGGGCACATCCGTATTTCACATCAGGCCGGCTGTTTCTCGGATTGCTGATTCCGATTTTGGTTTTGCTGGCCAGCGGCCTTGATTTTGCGCTGCAAAAATTTTCTGAGAAAACAAAGTTTCTCCTGCTTGGTATCTGGCTGGCGTTTATGCTCGCCGGTGAAATTGTCTTGGACTCGCGCATCTTTGCCTGCGAATACAACTGGTTTCACCTCTGAAACCAATCATTTTTCGTTGGCGGGCGGCGCAAATAATTCCTCCACGCTGCGGACGGGATGCAGCGGGGCGAGCAGGATTTTGGGGATGAAGACCGGCGCAATTTCCGGGTTGTCCAACTGGCCGGTGACGCGGCATTCAAATATTTTGCTCACCGGCCACAACACATAGCTCACGAACGAGCCCAGCACCGGTGTGTTGCGCAACAGCTTGGCCGTGGCGCGGGCGTTGACCTTTTCATCCAAATCCACCGTGCCGACGTAATCCACTTGCATCGTGGCCGTGTGAATCGTCAGAGCATCGGTGAAAATCACCCCGTTGGTCATGGTGAAAACACCTGTGCCGTCCGTCGCGCGGCTGTTGCCGAGGCTGGGCACCACGGTGTTCACGCCGCGCGAAACGAGGCCGAAAATCGGCACGTTCCACAGCACGCCGTTATGGAGTTCGGCGCGGCCAAATCCGTTCCATGTCCGCCAGTCCTCCGAATTGGCGTGCGTCACCGCCATCGTGCCGGACAGCGCGCCTTCCAGCTCATTCGTCGGCGACCACAGCGCTAGCCCCATGCGGTGCAGATCAACATTTGTGCCGTTAATCAAAAAACTAAAATCGGTGCCTTCAATCTCCGGACTCACATCAAAATTGCCCCAGCCGTGAGCCTCGCCGCCGTAACATTCGCTGACTATGTTCGTCACAATCAGCAGATTTTTCCGCCAGAGAAATGTGCCGGTGATGGCCGTCGTCTGAAATTTCCGCCAGCGGAAGGGAGCGAAGCCCACCATATCCACGCGCAAATCGGCGTCGTCTGTCAGAATTTCACCATCCGGGCGGTGGCGTAGCGGGATGGAGCCGCTCACGCGCGCGTCCGGGACGGCAAGAAATTCATACGGCTGCATCGCCTCAGTCGTTTCCGGACCGATAGCGCGGCCCACCACCATCGGCGCGATGTGGCCGGTGCCGTTGGTCAAAATTAATTTTTCCCCAAGTATGTCCAGCGTCAGCTTGTCCGCCGAAAAAAACTGCTGACCGCCGGCGCGTGACATCTGCGGCCGCACAAAATCCACCATCAAGTTCGAATAGCTCAAGCCGGCGGTCAGCCGGTCCACCGTCTGGCCCCGGATGGCACAATGTGCGAGCGCAAGCTGGCCGGTGGCGCTCACGGTTGCCGGTGTCCGCAAATTTCCCGCCGCCTCCAGCGACAGCGCCAACGGCTCGGTCAAAGTCAGGCACGCCAATCCTTTCACCGCATTGCTGTCCGTGAGGAACGAACACACGCTCGCCGTGTCCAGCGCACCGCTCAGGCGGAAGCGGAAATTTTTGGTCACATCGCTTTCCTGCCCGCTCACCGTCAGCCGCGTCTTGCCCTGCACCACCGTAAAATCCGGCACGCTCAACATCAGTCCAGCAAAGGAAAAATTTGCGCCGACCGCATCAATCGTTGCGCCGCTTATTTCCAGATTGGTCGCATTCAGCGCACCGGCCACCGACAGCGAATTTTTAATGGCGTCCGGCCAGATTTCCGCCGGACTGTCCCACGCCGGCAGCACGAACAAGCCACCCGCACTCAAATGCGGCAGTTGCCGACAGACGATGCGCGCCAGCTCCGCGCGGGCTTTCACCGGCAGCCACGCCGCAAGGAAATGCGGATCCAAGCTGGAATCATTCGTAAACTCGACTGTTCGAGTCGGCACATCCAGCGCGGCCTTCATTTCGATTTTTCCCGTGTCAATTTGCGCCGTCATCGTCGTCACGGAAAGTTTTGGCGCCGCCCAAATGCCGGTGAAAGTGATGGCTCCGGTGTCGAGCGGTTCCGCGCGCAGTGCGCCCAGCCGCACCGACCACGCGAGCCGGAACGGCTGGAGATTCGTCCAAAATCCCCACGCGGCATCGGTGTTGGTCGGCGCATCAAAGGGCACGGTCAGGTTGGCGTCAGCGCGAAAATCCTGCGCAGCAAACCACGGCGTGTTTACACCGCTGGCGTTGGCGTTCAGCCGCATGGTGATGGAATGCACATCGCGTGCGTCGCCGAACAGCGCCAGGTGCAGTTGCGGCCGGCCCTGAAAATGAATTTCCCGCAGTGCGTCGCAAAAAATTTTCACCGAGGCCAGTGACTGGTCCTGACCGGCGCCATGCGCGGCGAACAAGTTCCATTTCAAAGCCTCCGGCGCGTGAAGCAAGTCGCCGCTGAGGCCAATCTGGATGCCGGCGAAATCCGCGCGGAAATGATCGAGCGACCAGGTGTCCGCCGCTTGAAACCGCAGGTCGGTCTGGAGATTGCTCAGGCTGAGCGTGTCCGTCGGCGAGAGCGGCAATGTAAATTTTCCGCCGCGTAGCGTCAGGCCGTCCAGCTGCCAGCGCCGGTGGAGGAGCGCGGAGAAATTTAAATCCAACTGCAGCTGGCGCACAAAAACTTCCGGGCCACCGGCATTTTGCGGCTGGCCGACGCGAACGTTTTCTGCCACGAGGCCGTGGATGAGGCTCAGGCGCATCCGTGAGGATTCCAGCTTCACGCCATGCTCAGCGAGCGTGGCGACCAAGCGTGCTTTCAGAAAATTTGGCAGGGCAACTTGATTGCACCAGAGGAAGACGGCGATTGCCACCAGCACGGTCAACCACGCGGCAAACCGGAGGCAGCGAAAGGCAATGCGGCATTGATGCCAGAAGCGTGGCATATCACGGCGCAGTCGGCGGAATCGTGAGGTAGGCGGCAACGAACTGGTAAAGCACCGGCGGAAAAACAAACACCCAGCGGTGGCCGTCAAAATTCACCGAAGCCAGCGCTGTCTGGGCGCGTGACAGTTCCGCGCCGAAATCCACGCTCATTTTTTCTCCGGACTTCAGCTCCACAGTGAGCGCGAGATTGTTTGGATTCAGCCCGTATTTTTCTGGCGCAGTGATGTCGTGGCCCACCCAGCCGGCGGCGGTGAGGCCGCCGAGGCGGTGCAGCGTTTCCTCGACGGCGGGCGGATTGATGACACCCTGCGAGCCGGGGCCGAGCGACCATTTATTCTCGCCGGTGCGGACGAGCGTGCGCGTCTTGCTGTCCTGCCGCAGCGTCACCTGCGCCACGTCTGCCTCGGTAAATTTCCAGATGCGGCGTTCGCGGAACTCCCAGCCGTTTTCTGGTAGCCGCGCGAAATCATCGAGCCGCAAAGCATAGACAAAATCCTCGTCGGCGCGTTTCACCAGCACACGGTTCGTGTCCGCCGTGCTAAACAAGAGTTGCGCCAGGACGCTGTTCGTGTCGCCGGCCACGCCGCGCAGGATGATTTGGCGCACTGGCGCGTTCAGACCGAAGCCCTGCAAATCAGACGCGGTGACCACGTCCTTCACATAATCCGCGACCCGCAGGTTCGTGAGCAGCTTGAAGAAATTCTGCACGTTTTCAAAATCGGCGGGATATTTTTCACCGGCCACCGCCCAACTGTTTGGGCCGTTTTGCTGGAGCGTGAAATTATCATCTCCGCGCACCTCGATCTCGGCCACCGGCGCGGTGAGCGTGAGCAGGTGCGGATCGCGAAAATCATTCACCGCGCCACGCCATGGCGCGAAGGTCTCCGCGTTGGCGGCCACGATGGCGTTCCAGCCTTCGCGCCGCGCGTAAAGCTGCGCCGGGGCTTCGGGTAAACTTTTTCCCGCATGAACGGCGGCGGTGAGATTGGTGCCGTTGCCGAGCCACACGTCGAGATCCGCCGGTTGCAAGCCATAGCCGCTCAAATCAGCGCGCGGGTCGTCGGTGATAAATTTTTCCACGCGCCCGGCCTGAAGCTGCTGCAACGCGGCGGCGAGGCGCGCGCCGTCCGCCCGCGCGGGCAACGGCCGAATCATGCGCCAGAGGCGGTTCGTCGGGTCGCGGTGAAATTCCAAAACTTTCGCGCCGTTGGTGATGACCAGCCAGTCCGTCGCGCTGGCAACATCCACCAGCCCCGTATCACGCCATTCGTCCGGCGAATGCGGCAGCAGTTGCAGCCAGCCCGCGTCCGTCACGAACGCGCCGTCGAGGCCGACGATGCGAATAAATACCTGGTCGCCGGGCGCGGTCTTGTTGCCAACCAGCAGATGCCAGCTTTGGTCGCCGGCGGTTAGCTCGAGGCGGAACTGCGGATTTTCAAAACCAAAATCCGCGTCGGCGTTTTTGTGGGCGCTCAGTTCGGCGGCAGTAAGCCGCGTGGCGGCGTTAAGCTTTTCCAGCGCGCCAGCAAGCGCCTCGATGGCGGCTGCCTGCGCCGGATACGCCAGCGGCTTTTGCAACTGCCAGACGCGGTTGCTGCGAACTACTTCGATTTCGCGCGCGCCGGCGGGGCTGATTTGAATCGCCGTCAGGTCGGCGACGCGCAAACCGGACAGCAGCGTGCCGCTGGATGGCGCGGGCGGCTGGAGAAATTTCTGGGTAAGCCAGATGCCCGCGAACAGCGCGACCGCGAGCACAAACCAGATGGCAGTGGTTTTGGATTTCATTGGCGGCGAACGAGCCAGACAAGCCAGCCGAAGAACAGCACGCCGCCGGGCAACGCGCCGAGCAGCAGCCAGCGGAGCTGCTCTTGTTGATGTTTCGTCAGCAGCAGGCGGAATTCTGTGACGGGCCGAGGACCGATGCCTTCCAATAACTGCGGCCGGTCAAGCAGCCAGTTGGCCGCGCTGTTCAGGAAGTCGCGGTTGCCGCCGCCTTCGATATAATAATTGCCGAGAAAAATCGAGTCGCCAACCACAACGATGCGCGTGTTGCCGCGCGGGTTGGTGACGCCGGGCACGGGCTTCTGCTCGACGGCGGCGCTGAGCGAATAGCTGCGCGGCGCGGCGCTGCGATCCACAGCGAGCGTGCCGGCGGCGCTGGTGCGCGCGAGTTCTGTGACCTCCGGTGCGTTGGCTGCCGACTTGGATTGGTTGATTTTTTCCACCGGGCGTGGCAACACCATTTGCAGTGACATATCCGCAAGCGCGCCTACCACCGGATGCTGGCCAAACGAACGCACCTTGATGTCCTGACCGGTGATGGTATTCGGATCCTGCGCGATGTCGGCAACCACATTAACGCCCCAGCGCTGTAAAATCGGCTCCAAACCCGTGGCGTGCTTGAGCGAGGCATAATTGAACAGCAGCAGCAACCGACCGCCCTGCGTGAGATACTGGTCAATTTTTTGCAGTTCCATGTCCGTGAACGTCACCGCCGGTGCGGCGATAATCAGCAGATTGCAATCCATCGGCACCGGATTTTCGCCGACCAGCTCAAAGTTTTTCACCGCGATGTAATTCTGCTGCAACGCCGCGCCAAATTTCAGATAGCCAAAATCGCCGGAGTCCGCGAGCGATGGCTCGCCGTGGCCCTGCAAAAAATACGCGTGCAGCGGCTCCGCGTTCTGGAGCGCGAGCAGCATGGCGGTGAACATTTTTTCGCCGGAAAATGCGATGGGCTTTTTGCGGAACTCGCGTTCTTTCTCGTTCGGCAACTGTTCCAGTGTGTATTGCGTCAGAGCGTCACCAGAAATCATCTTCACCCGACCGCCGCTGTCAAAGATGACCAAGTCCTTATCCGCCGCGCCCGCAAGCTTGTATTGCGCCTTCACCAATTCCGCCTGGCCAGCGTCGCGGACGTAATCCACGGTGCGAAGGGAAATATTTTTGTCCGCCGCGCGGTATTCGTTCAGCAGCGCCACGATGTCCGGGTAAAACTCGTCCTTGCGGTCGAAATAAAGCGTCACACTCACCGCGTTCGTCATCGAACGCAGCACGTTCAACGTGCGCGATGACAGCGCCACGCGCGTCTGCGAACTGAGGTAAAACCGGTGGAAAAATTTCGCACCAAGATAATTCACCATGACCACCACCGCCAGCACCAGCGCCGTGCGCAGCACCACGTCAAAGCCGATGCCCCACCGGCTCGCTGGTGAGAAACTGGGACGGGATTTGTTTTTTGCGCTCATTATTTCCAGCGGCGGCCTTCCACCACGCGCAACGTCAGGAACAGGAACCAGAAAGTCGCGGTCACATAAAATGTCACCGCCCGCGTGTCCACCACGCCGCGCGCGAAATCACGCATCTGTTCGAACAAACCGAAATATGAAATTATTTCCGACTGCCAACGCGCCGTGGCCGGCAGCGCCTCGGCGAGAAAGCCCAGCGCGAACAGGCTCACGCCCAGCACAAAAGCGATCATCGCCGCCGCCATCTGACTGCGGGTCAGTGAAGACGCGAAACAGCCCAGCGAAATAAACAGCCCGCCCACCAGAAAAATGCCGAGGAACATCCCGCCAACCGTCCCGCCGTCTAGCGCGCTCTGGTTGGTGAAATGCCGCACAATGAACAGGCACGCCAGCAGCGGCAGCCATGCAACGAGGTAAAAAATCAGCGCGCCGACAAATTTTGCCGCCACCACCTGAACGTCGCCGACTGGCGTGGTCATCAGCGTTTCAAATGTGCCGCTCGCCTTTTCCAAAGCGAAAGACCGCATTGTGATCACCGGCGACGCCAACAGCACGACCAGCCAGAAAAAATAGGTGCGGTAAAACATCTCCGTCACCGGCATCGGCGACGGGTCGGTGCCGAGGTTGTGAATCAGAACCACGAAGCTAAGGCCCGTCAGCAATGTCACCGCGGCGATGATGACATAGCCCGTCAGCGCAAAGAAAAACGACGACAGCTCGCGTCGCAAAAGTGCCCAGAAGATGCTCATTCGACCGCCTCCGTGGTTGGCCGCGTGACCTGCATGTAAACATCCTCCAGCGAATGACGACTACGCGTCAGCTCACGGAGCGTCCAGCCGTGCTGCTGCACCAGCGCAAAAATCGCCGCCCGCAAATCCGTGCCGCCACGCGGCGTCAGCGCGCAGCGGAAAAAATTTCCGTCAGCGGCAGTGATATCAAACTGTTCCACTTCCGGCAGGTTTTCAAAGGCCGTGCGCAATGCACTTTCTGGCGCGGCGATTTCCGCAATAATCTGGCTGCCACCAGCCATGCGGCGCTGCAAATTTTCCGGCGTGTCCGACGCCAGCACGCGTCCGCCGAACATGATGAGCACGCGGCCGCACATCATTTCCACCTCCGGCAAAATGTGCGTGGAAATCAATACCGTGTGTTTGCCGGCAAGGCTTTTGATTAGCGTGCGAACGGAGCGGATTTGCTGCGGATCGAGGCCGATGGTTGGCTCGTCCAAAATAATCAGCTCCGGGTCATGCACCAGCGCGTCCGCGAGACCAACACGCTGCTTGTAGCCTTTGGAAAGCTGGCCGATGACCCGCCGGCCCGCGTCGGCCAGGCCGCATTGTTCCATCACTGTGGTCACGCGCTCGCGGGATTTTTTCCAGCCAAGCCCTTTCAGCCGCGCGCGGAATTTCAGGTATTCGCGGACGCGCATTTCGGGATACAGCGGATTATTTTCCGGCATGTAGCCGATGCGGCGCCGCGTCTCGTCCGCATCGTGAAAAACGTCGAAGCCCGCCACGCGCACGGTGCCGCAGGTCGCGGGCATGAAGCCGGAGAGCACGCGCATCGTCGTGCTTTTGCCTGCTCCGTTCGGGCCGAGCAGGCCGACGATTTCGCCACGCGCAACCGTGAACGAAATATCGTCCACTGCCGTGCGGCCGGCATAGCGCTTGGTCAAATTGGAAACTTCAATCATCAGATGATCTGCGAACGATGAAAAACCGTCGCCAGCATAGCCAAAAACTGGCCGAGGCGGCGAACAAAAACTTCGTCCGGTTTCTTAAACAGGCAGTCCCGGGATTGGTTGCGTTCAAAATTAATTGACATCGCGGCGGAATCGCGCAAAAAACTGCGACGTGCATTCCCGCGCGGAAAACTTTTACGCCGTCTGGCGCGAACGCTGCCGGGCCGTCAACGTCTTTCGTGATGGCGGTTCGGTGCCGCCGGAAAAATTGCTGCAAACCATCTGGCTACACCAGCGCCTGCTGCGCGACCGGCTGAAAACGGCGGATGGGCGGAGCGTCCGTGTGCTGCATCCCGGCTTCGTGAGCGTCGCGGGCGGACCGGATTTTCGCGGCGCGGTATTGCAAATTGGCGATGAACCGCCGGTGAACGGCGATGTGGAAATTGATTTACAGCCAAACGGCTGGCATGCGCACGGCCATGACCGGAATCCAAGTTTTCAAAATGTCATCCTGCACATCGTCTGGGATGGAACGCCAATTTCCACAAATTTGGCGACCTTACCACTGAAATATTTTCTCGATGCGCCACCAGCGGAGTTGGCGCTTGCGTTGGAAAACGAATCCGGTCTGCCGGAAAAACTGCGCGGTCAATGCTCCGCACCGCTGCGCGAACTTTCCGAGGAGCGGCTCACCGAGCTTTTGCACGCCGCCGCAAAGGTGCGTTTCCAGAACAAAGCCCGCGCCATGCTCGTCCGCGCTAAAAATTCCGGCTGGGAACAGACGTTGTGGGAAAATCTCTTTCGCGCTCTCGGCTACAAAAACAACATCTGGCCGATGTTGTGCCTCGCGGAAACCAAGCCGCAGTGGCAGCGCGGCGCGGCTTCCGTATTCGCAATTCAGACGCGCCTGCTCGGGGTGAGCGGATTGCTACCGGACGAATTGACCCGCGCCCAAAAAAGTTCTGACACGTTTTTGC
>Ga0007854_10001002_pt1 | contig 18337 bp, 17 predicted proteins | sample CryBogCBH12Aug08_FD_60382 | JGI IMG/M metagenome (GOLD analysis project Ga0007854, IMG submission 60382) | Freshwater microbial communities from Crystal Bog, Wisconsin, USA - CBH12Aug08 | ecosystem: Environmental > Aquatic > Freshwater > Lake | place: Crystal Bog, Wisconsin, USA | collected...
GAGAATATCTTGCTGAGCGACTTCGCAAATCAACCGGCTACGAGATCAAGATCCGTCCGGCATCCGGAACAAACGAAGTCAAAGGAGACATCCTGATCACCACCGCCGGTGCTAAATCTTCCCTAGGGGCGGAAGGTTATGAACTTACCGCGACCACGAATGCAATCGTCATCCGGGCTCCTGCACAGGCGGGACTTTTTTACGGTGCACAGACACTGCTCCAGCTTTTGCCGCCTGAAATTTTCGCAAAGAGCTCCGTGGACGGGGTGCCATGGTTGGTTCCCTCCGTGCAGATTGAAGATCTCCCCCGGTTCAAATGGCGTGGCTACATGCTGGATGTTAGCCGGCATTTTTTCAACAAGGAGGAGATCAAGAATACGCTGGATTTCATGGCCTTGCACAAACTCAATGTCTTTCACTGGCATTTGGTTGATGACCACGGCTGGAGAATCGAAATAAAAAAATATCCAAGGCTGACTCAAATAGGAGCGTGGCGAAAAAATATCGGCTTTGAACTCGATACGAATGAGAGCTCTGCGTACGGCTCGGACGGCCAGTATGGTGGATTTTATACTCAGGATGACATCCGGGAGATCGTGGCTTATGCCCAGGCCAGACACATCACCATCGTGCCGGAAATTGAAATGCCGGGACACGCGACATCGGCAATGGTTGCGTATCCCGATTTGAGCGCTACGGGCGGGCCCTTCACCATGGATTTGGGTCCCGGGATCTTCGATGGGGTCTACAGCGCGGGAAACGAGGCGGCCTATAAGTTTCTTGAGGATGTCCTGAGGGAAGTGTTCGAACTCTTTCCCGGTAAATACGTCCACATAGGCGGCGACGAGGTGCCGAAAGGTGCTTGGAAAAACGATGGATCTTCCCAGGCATTGATGAAACGCGAGGGGATGAAAGATCAGGATGAAATCCAGAGCTACTTCATCCGGCGCATCGAAAAATTTCTCAATGCGAACAACAAAACGCTCGTTGGTTGGAGTGAGATCCTCCATGGAGGTCTCGCTCAGAACGCAACGGTGATGGATTGGAAGGGAGGTGGTCCTGAATCGGCCAACAGCGGCCATGATGTGGTTATGGCAGTGAATGATTTTACCTATTTTTGTTATTACCAATCGCTGGACCGTCCGCCAAAACTCAAGGCCGCTCGTCGCTATCTGCCCCTGGAGAAGGCTTATGCCTTTAATCCGATCCCAGCCGACGTGAAGCCGGAATCACTGCCTCACATCCTTGGTGTGGAAGGCTGCATTTGGACATTCTTCTTCGCCTCGATGCACGAAGTTGAGGAGATGAGCTTTCCCCGCCTATGCGCACTGGCCGAGGTTGCGTGGTCTCCCAATGACTCACGGAATTTCGAAGATTTCTCCCGACGGCTGAAGACACACCTTGCGCGCCTCGATCATGCGGGTGTCGCCTACTGGAACGATCACGCGGTGCAAATCGGATCGTGGCAACCGTCGCAAATCAGATCTCCGACCAACATTCTTGAATGGGAGGTGCCGCCGAAGATTCTGACGAAGGGAAAATTCCGTCTGAGCATGAATTACACGCAGGGTAAAAACGGCCTTGGATTGCATTGGGCGGCGTTGCTTGAGAATGGGCGTGAGGTAACTCGCGACACTCACGAGGGGTTGGCGGGGAAGGGTTACGACCGCCCCATGAAGGCGCGCGACTGGAATTACTTCCTCGAACTCCCGGAGGTGAAGCCCGACGCCCATTATTCCGTGCGGATTTCAGTTTCGGGTGAAGGAGGGACCGACTCGGCAGGCGTGGCTTTTATTGATCCACCGCAGGATTCTTCAAAGAAGTGAAAGACGCATCTCCCCAACCGCTTACTTAAGAGTGCAAACAAGTCTCTTTGACATTCAAGTAAACGGCTTTGCCGGCGTGGATTTTCAACAGCCAGGCTTGTCTCCATCCGAGGTTCGCCATGCGGTGGACGCCCTGGCTAAGCACCAAACACTGCGTTTTTTCGCCACGCTCATCACTGATTCTCCTGATGGGCTTTGTCAAAAACTTGAAAATCTTGAACGAATCAGAACAGTGGATCAGGTGGTGTCGACGGCCATCTGTGGTTACCATTTGGAAGGTCCCTGGCTTTCCCCTGATGCCGGTTATCGGGGAGCCCATGATTCCCTCCACATGAGTACGCCGGATCTACGCGCCTTCGAGCGCATGCAGGCATCAGCGGGTGGAAATATCCGGCTTGTCACTATTGCTCCGGAACTAGCAGGCAGCAGTGATTTTATCCGCACGCTTGTCAACATGGGGGTGCATGTTTCACTGGGGCACACGAACGCTTCGGATTCGGAGATCACAGCTGCAATAGAGGCCGGCGCGAGCTTTTGCACCCATCTTGGCAACGGAGCTCCTGCGGAACTGCACCGGCACGACAATATCATCCAACGTCTTCTTGCGCGCGACGAACTCACGGCGTTTTTCATTCCGGATGGAATCCATTTGCCTCCACAGGTCTTGAAAAACCTCTTCAGGGCCAAGCCCGCAAGCAAGGCGTTGTTCACGACCGATTGCATGGCTGCGGCAGGATCGCCCCCGGGGCGATATACCCTCGGCAAGTTAACTCTCGAAGTGGGCGATGATAGGATTGTCCGTCAGCCGGGTAAAACGAACTTCGCCGGCTCCGCTCTCTGCCCGGACGAAGGTGTTAAAAACGTCCAGCGGTGGCTCGGCTTGGAAGAAGTGGAGTCCCGCCGGCTTTTTTCCACTGCCATCGGGGACGCGTTTAACATCATACTGCCGCACATCCCCTTATTATCATGAACATCAAATCATTCAGCGTTGAACACCTTCAGGTAAGAGTGTTCCCCGATCGCGCCAGCATGGGCGCGTCTGCCGCGCTCGAGGCAGCAAATATCCTGCGTGAGGCGATCCAAAACCAAGGCTCGGCTCGTATCATTGTTGCCAGCGCGCCGTCCCAGGATGAACTCATCGCCGGTCTTGTGACCGCCCCTTCGATTGACTGGGGACGTGTCACTGTATTTCACATGGACGAATATGTGGGATTGCCATCCAGCCACCCGGCCTCCTTTCGCAATTATCAGCAGCTGCATCTCTTGGCACACGTGAAGCCCGCGATCTTCCATGGCATTTGCGGTGAAGCCGCCAGTCCGGAGGATGAGTGTGCGCGATACTCAGCGCTTCTCGCCGAGGCACCCATCGACTTGGTTTGCATGGGCATTGGAGAGAATGGACATATTGCCTTCAACGACCCGCCCGTGGCCGATTTCAACGATCCCGTGAAGACGAAGGTGGTGATGCTTGATGAAATCTGCCGGCAACAGCAGGTCAATGACGGATGCTTCCCCGACATCGATTCCGTGCCACAGAAAGCAATCTCCCTCACCTGTCCGGCCCTGTTGTCTGGCCGGGCGCTGGTTTGTGTTGTCCCTGGATCACGCAAAGCCGAAGCAGTTGCCGCAGTAGTGCATGGAAGTATTAGCACGGCGTGTCCCGCCAGTATTCTGAGGTCCCATCCATCTGCCACGCTTTTTGTGGATAAGGATTCCGCTGCTAAAATTCATCCATAAAGCCTCCGCGGAAGATATCCCTTTGAGGAGGGGAGGAAGAGGCAACTCCTAGCGGTCAGCCCTTTTTTAAGTGTCAGAATAAGTGGTGATTGATAAGTGTTTGGCTCTTCTCCCCATGACACGCCCCCTCATCATCCTTGGCGCCGCGCTGCTGGCGCCGCTCTCAGCATTGGCCCAGTCAACCAATGCCCAGTCATCACCGGCAACTTCTCTGGCCACGGCTTCCGCCGTCGAGTTCACGATTGCACCAAACGGTAATGACGCGAATCCTGGCACGAAGGATCAGCCTTTCTCCACCCTTGAGCGGGCGCGTGATGCAATCAGGCAACTGAAGACGGGTGGACAATTTCCATCCGCCGGAGTCACTGTCTGGCTGCGAGGCGGGATCTACCCACTCTCCCAAACTTTCAAACTAGCCGCTCAGGATTCGGGCAAGCCCGGGGCAGCGGTGGTCTATCGCGCCTATCCGCAGGAGAAGCCTATTCTGACCGGCGGGCGCGTCATCACCGGGTTTGTCCCCTACAAGGACAAGATCCTCAAGACGGACGTAAGCACGCAGGGACTCAAAGACATCTATTTCCGCCAGCTCTTTTTGGACGACAGGCGCCAGACATTGGCCCGTTACCCCAACGCTGATCCCGCCAGCCCCTATTTGGGCGGCTGGGCCTATGTGGATGGACAACCCGTCCCGATGTACAAGGAGATTCCTGGCGAAGACAAGCACACCATGCATCCCAAAGCCGCGGATATGCATCACTGGAGTCATCCGGAAGAGGGGGAGGTCTTCATTTTTCCACGTTACAACTGGTGGAACAACATCGTGAGGATCAAATCCGTCGATGAAACAACCCGGACCATGGTACTGGCAAACGATTGTTCCTATTTTATCCGACCCAACGACCGCTATTTCGTACAAAACCTCTTTGAGGAACTCGACTCCCCAGGTGAGTGGTACTTGGACAAGAGGGACTCAACTCTTTACTTCTGGCCGCCTTCCTCGCTGGAGGGCAAAACGCTCGTTGCCCCGGCGATCAAAACCCTTCTCCAACTTGATCCAGGCACATCGCACATTGCCTTCCGTGGGCTCACCTTCGAGTGCTCTGCCGGCACCGCCATCACGCTGACCGGCACTACCAACTGCCTTGTCGCGGGAAGCACGCTTCGCAACATCGGGGATATGGGCGGCTCGGGCATCTCCATTAATGGCGGCTATAGGAACGGGGCGGTTGGAAACGACATCTCGGAGATTGGTAGGCACGGAATTCAGATTGTCGGTGGGGACCGGATTACCCTCACCGCCGCCGAGAACTATGCCGACAATAACTACATCCACCATGTCGGGGTTTATAACAAACAGGGGGTGGGGGTGGAACTGGACGGCTGCGGCAACAGGGCGTCACACAATCTCATCCACGACTGCCCCCGTTTCGGCATCGGCTTTTCAGGCAATAATCTAATGATCGAATACAATCACATCCGGGATGTTTCGCTTGAAATATCCGATACTGGTGCGATCTACACCGGAGGCCGGGACTGGATCGGCGCCCGCGGTTCGGTCATCCGGTACAACTATTTCCACGATATTCCCGGTCTGGGCCAAAAGTATGGCAAATGGATTACCCCCTTCTTTGCCTGGGGAATTTACCTGGATGACAATACCGGAGGAGTCGATGTCATCGGCAACATTGTGGCCCGTTGCTCGCAGGGCTGCATGCATCTTCACAACGGGCGGGACAATCTGGTTCAGAACAATGTCTTTATCGAGGGAGGGGAACACCAGGTTGATTGCAACGGCTGGAAAATAACCGACAAACATTGGACCGATATCTACGAGAACACTCTCAAGGTGTACGCGTCTGTGGCAAATCAACCGGCCTGGAAAGGGATGCGCAACATACAGATTTCACCCACCCAAGCAATTCTTCCCAACGGCCTTCTGATGGCCGGCAACCAGATCTTTTGCAACATCATCTATTACCTGAATCCCAAGTCCAGGCTCTATGGGGGCAAGAATTTCCCTCCCGACCATAACACCTTCGACTGGAACCTCGTCTTTCACCATAATCTGTCGCTGCTGGTTGATCTGACACCGGAGATCAAGGCGGCCCCACCCGCCAAGCAGTGGGATATGTGGAAGGGCCTGGGGGAGGATCAACACTCAGAGGTTACCGACCCGCTCTTTGTCGACGTATCAAAGGACAACTACCACCTGCAGCCCGATTCCCCCGCCTACAAGTTGGGTTTCAAGGGCATTCCCATCGAAAAGATCGGTCCCTATGCTGACGAACTTCGCGCCACCTGGCCCATAGTGGAAGCCGAAGGGGTGCGTGAGCATCCGAACCGCTAGGCCGACAGACGCCATTCAGTTATCCGACGTTCAAGGACTGTCTTTGGAAGTCGGATCAGCGACCGGAGGGTTTCATTTCAGCAAACGGCAGCACGCGCACGCATCCAAGCTGTTTGATAAACCAGCACACCAACCCGAAGGCGGCCATCGGCAGGGCCGAATAAATGATAAAGACCGGGGTGAAGGAACCGACAGTTACCATCCTCCCGATAAGCAGCATGGAGATCGCGCCGACGAGCGAACCCATGGCACCGCCGAATCCGGCGACAGAACCGACGACATTCTTTTCAAATACTTCCGCCGGCAGGGTCATGTTGGCCCAGGCAGCATGAAAAAACATTGCAATCGTGATGCAGGCGATCGCCGCCGTGGGATTGGGCACGCATGTGATCATTGCAAAACACGAGGGGATCATCAGCGAGGAGACAAACATCGTTGTCTTGCGGGATCGGTTGAGTGACCACCCGTGCTGGCTTAGATAATCCGGGATTGCGCCCCCGGTAAGATTTCCCAGTGCAAGACCGACGTAGGGAATCCAATAGTATTTGCCGATATCGGCCAGATCAAAGCCGCGTTCCTGCTGCAAAAACTTCGGCATCCAGAAGGCAAAGAAGTAAGAGATGGGATCTGTCAGGATCCTGGCCAGGATGCAGCCCCAGGCTTCGCGCGTTTTTAGAATGACAAGGATCGGCACCGGTCTGGAAGAGACCACCGCGGGTTGGTTTTCCTCGATGAGACTAAGTTCCTCCGGCGTGACCCAGGGATGCTCCTGGGGGACGCGGTAAAACAACATCCAGCAGATCACCCAGATGACGCTCAGCAGGGCGCCGACCACGAATGTGTAGCGCCATCCGAAATGGAGCGTCACGAAGGCCACCATCGGAGCGGCGAAGGCGGCCCCGATTGCCGTGCCCGAATTGAAAATGCCCACGGCCAGTGCGCGTTCCCGCAGTGGGAACCACTCGGAGACCGTCTTGATGCCGGCGGGAAAATTGGCCGGCTCGGTGGCGCCCAGGAAAAAGCGGCAGATGGCGAACTGCCAGACCGTGCGGGCGAACACGTGCATCATGTCCACAAACGACCAGGCGGCGACAAAGATTCCGAACCCCCGCCGCGTGCCGAGATAGTCGACCAAGCGCCCGCTCACCGCGTACATGATCGTGTAGCTGGCCAGGAAGGCGGCCGTCACATAGGAATACTGGATGGTGGTGATGCCCAGCTCCTTGTCGAGCGTGTGCGCCAGGAGGGCGAGGGTCTGCCGGTCCATGTAATTGAGCGCCGTGGTCAGGCAGATCAATCCGGCGACATACCATCTTAGTCCTTTTACTTTCATTTCAGGGGGAGGGAGTGGCGTGGTTGATTTTAGCCGGCCGGCGTCCTGCTCTTCCGGGGCAAGCGTCCCGGAAGCATGAGAGGTGGGAAATGGATTGGAGAGGAAATAATGTGGACGGGGGCATTCACCGCCGCGGGCCGCGCTCCTCTCCAAAAAAACGGTGTGGGTCCGATCCTTTGATGCGACGAAAGCTATAAAAGGTTAAGTCGGGGTGTAATACCGGCTGTCAAATCCGGGGGATTGCGGTCCATAGTGCTGGCGTGCGGATGAAGAAACTGACGATCCCCCCACTGAGCCTCCTGGTTTGCCTATCGAACCTGATGGCGTCGAATGAAACCAACCAAGGGGCGGGGCAAGACCCGAAAGCCGAACATGCCCAGATCGGCACCGCCGAATCGCCCCAAAGCTCCAATCACACGCAGCACCCCGGCGCGCAATGGTTCCCCGACGCCGGCCTGGGCCTCTTCATCCACTGGGATGAGGGCTCGGTGCAGGGGTTGGAAGCTTCATGGCCGATGATGGCGGGACGAGGCCACAGCTGGTCCACCGAACGCAAGCTGTCCAAAGAGCCCTGGAAGATCACCCAGGCGGAATACGAGCGTATCGTGCGGGAGAAGGATTACGGGCAGGGAACCAACCAGGTGACGCCAACCCAATACTGGGCGTTGGCACAGCAGTTTAACCCCGCGGACTTTCATCCGGAGATCTGGCTGAAGAAAGCCAAGGATGCCGGGTTTGCCTATGCCGTCTTCACGGCGAAGCATCACAGCGGATTTGCCATGTGGCCATCTGACTACGGTGGCTTCAACACCCTGAATTCGCCGATGAAGGGTCGCGACCTGGTGAAGGAATACGTGGATGCCTGCCGTGCGGCCGGACTCAAGGTGGGAATCTATTACTCCGGGCCGGATTGGCATTTCAACCGGGAGTATGAAAACTTCCTCTACACATACGGGGGTCTTTCCAAAAGTCATCCCGAGTTGAAGCTTGACGCTGATCACAACCCTCGCACGCGCCCGCACACCCCCGAAGAGATCGCGGCCCATCAAAAGGCGTTTGCCGAGATGGAACGCGGACAAATCACCGAACTGCTGACCCGCTACGGCAAGATCGATGTGATGTGGTTCGACGGAACCCCGCCCATCCCCAATCCCGGGACGACCGTCATGTCACTCGAAGAGATCCGAAAGCTTCAACCCGGGATCGTCATCAACAGCCGCTTTCATGGACACGGCGATTTCATCACGCCCGAGGGAAAGCTTTCCTCCCAGGTGCATTTGAAGGAGGACGAATGGGGTGAATTCTGTTCCTCCTGGGGTGGAGGCTGGGCCTACACGGGATGGAAATGCAGGCCGCTCAATGAAATCCTCGCCAGTCTGATCGCAGCCCGTGCCGCCGGGGTGAATAACCTGCTCGACATCGGCCCCATGGCCGACGGCAATCTTTCGGCAGACATTTACGAAAACATCGGCGACTTGGGCGACTGGATGAAAGTCAACGGCGAGGCCATTCACGGAACCCGGGCCTTGCAAGGGGAGGAAAAGGCCAGCGTCCCGGCGACATCCAAGGGGATGGCTCGCTATCTCTACCTGGTTCCTCCCGGGAAGGCCTCGCAAGTGCCTGCAAGCGACAGCATTTCCATCACCGGACTCCATGGGATTTATCAGGCAAAGATCCTGGGCAGCGACCAGCCCCTGGCCACCACAACGACGGATGGAAGGATGAACATCGTCGTCCCCCCACAATCTTCCACACGCGAGAGCGTTCGAGTAGTGAAGTTGTTCCCCGTTGCCAGGAGTTAACGGGCTGTCAGGGCCATCCCGCCCCTTTGTTTCCCAGAGCCGCTTCCCGTGCACGGCCTTAATGGAAAGTCAGACTTTCCCGCCTGACCTTTCCAACATTTCATCCGACTAATGGGCAGGTTGCTCTGCGGGAGAAGGTTTTGGTTTCTCAGACCCCACGTTAGCCTTCAACGCCTTCTTGGCTATGAAAACAACCAGATCGTGCTCTCCTTCCGTGCAGAGGTGGTCCCCGGGCTCCACGTCCAGATGGATTGGCCATCTCCAGGCGAGCTGGGGGAGGTGGGTCTTGGCCCAGGGTTCGCCCCCGGAGATCCCGCTCAGAAGGCGGTCGCGCTCAGCCTCCGTTATGGGCTTTTCCTTGTGGTAGGAAACACCTGCCACCGCTCCGTTTTCGATCCTGAAGGTCGTGGTGACGCCCCCCCTTGAGGCGGTGACGGCCCCTGCCGAGGCCCCCAGAATGGTCTCAGCCTCGCCTCGAGTGATTCCAATGGGGATCACCGGGAATGCAGGGATGAGGGCCTCCACGGCGACCTGACTCTCCTTGTCCCCGGCTTTTGCCATAGCCATCCTTGTCTTGATCGATGAGATGGAGAGTTTGCCGTTGGAGAGGAGGGCCAGGGTGTCCTCCGGAACCACCTGATCGTGGACAGGCCACAGCCATATCGCCCGTCCAAGGGAGATGAGGATTTTCTCAGGGGGTTGTCCCCCGGTTTCGTGGGCGTCGGTGTATCCGGTGACGAGGTGGCCGGCGCTAACCTCGTCCAGCGGTGCCTTGTCAGGGGTAGAGAGCCGGATGAGACTTACGTGCCCGTCCGTGTATTCGCACTGCGCCACGGCCATGGTACCCTGGTATTGCGTCTCGGCGGTGTCGCGCAGTTCCCCTAGCTCGACCTCCGGTAGGAAGGGAAGATCCTTAGCCGTAAGGCAGGGAGCCAGAAGCAGGAGACAGGAGGCTGCAAGGAGATCTTTCACGGGTGCATTATGGGTTTCTTTGTCGGTTTTTCAAGTTAAGGGGTGACGACTTGTTTTTCGGCAGGAGAGTTGAACTTTCCAACGAGGAATCCGCTCCTAGATGCGGCGCCTTTGAGTCCACACCCTGCTTGCGCCGCAAACGAAGCAGTGGTCGCGGTAGGAGATGTGATTATGCCTTTCCTCCGAAGGAGACATAGTCATCTAGATCCAGTAGGTCGGCCCATGAGCGGATGTCTTCCCGTGTTTTGGAGAGCTTGGCGGCATATTCCGCAAAAAAGCCGAGAGTCTCCGCGTCGCTGTCGGGGCCGCGCTTGTCCTGAAATTCGCTCCACTGGGCAATTTCCCAAGGGCTGCGCTTGTTGGAGGCGTTGGCCGTAATCCATGCTAGGATCTCGCCGTCACCGAGTCCCTTTGCAACCTCGATCTTCAAGGCTTCAGCATTGATTCCCGCATAGTTGAGGATGTGCTGATCAAGTGGGCAATCGTAATGGTATTCACCGGGGGTTCCTGCGATCTCTGCCCGGCATTTGTCGAGCATTCTTGGGAGTAGAGCGTAACCGCCGAGGCGGGAACGGGGGCTGCGGGGTGGGCGTATTGTCAGGTTCATATATGTGTTTTTATTGTTGTGACGAAGGTTTTTTACCACCCGGCAGCCATGGTTCTGATCTCAGCTTGCGCCTTTGCTTTTGCAGCAGCAGCGGCCTCCTCCCCGATGTTCTGGCTGTCAGCGACAACAAACTTCACGTCTGTCACCCCGATAAAGCCGAAGATGGCTCTCAGGTATGGCTCCTGAAAATTATAGGCACCCATTGGGGTTCCTGCTGGAAAGGATCCGCCGCTGGCTGTCACAAAGAGTGCCTTTTTGCCGTGCACGATGCCCTCATAGCCATTTGGTCCAACTGCAAAAGTCCTGCCTGCGCGAACAATCTGATCGATATATGCCTTGAAGCCGGCAGGGACGTTCAAATTATACATGGGCACTCCGAAGACGTACCGGTCTGCCGAAAGGAATTCGTCCACCAAGGAATCGGAAACTGCCAAGGCTGCTTTTGATTCGGGTGTTTGATGTTCTGAAGGAGCAAAGGCCCCGACCACCCAGGCTTCCGTAACAAGTGGCACGGGCTGAACACAGACATCGCGCTGCACGACGATCTCCTCAGGGTGATGCTTGGCGCGCATGGCGAGGAATTCTTTGACAAGTGTCCTGCTGTGGGAACGCTCCCCGCGGGGGCTGCTGTTGATTACAAGTAGTTTTGACATGATGTGTTGGGCTTAGGGTTTGGTTTTAAAGAAATGAGTTTTGTAGGTCCGCCCGTAGGGTTAGTCCTGCCAGACAACTTTTTCATCGGATGCAATTCCGTCCTCAAGTCCGGACTGCACCAGTGAATTTTCCTCCATTTGGGCGACGATATGAACCAACGGGGTGTCCGAATTGTTTCTGATCGTCCGTACTGCCCTAGGAGAGAGGCGAACGATGCTTCCTTCCGACACATCGATGGTTTCATGGTCAATTTGCATCTGCCCCCTGCCATGAATGAAAATGTAGATTTCTTCGTTTCGTTTGTGGCTGTGATAGAATGGCACCGAATCCCCGGGAGCCATCGCATTAATGGAGATCTGGGAAGAGGTAAGGCCCAGCAGATCCTTGATGAAGAGTTTGCCGGGAATTTTTCCAAGACCGGGAAGTTCCACCGAATTGTTGATCCAGTCTTGCAGGGATCCGCTGTTGAAGAGGGTGAATGATTTATTGGTTTCGCTCATTGAAGAAGGGGTGATTGTTTGGATGGCAGGTTGACCGAAGGCATGTTCACTGGGCGGTCCATCCTCCATCGACGGCAAGTACGGTGCCGGTAATAAAGGCATTCTCCAGAAGGGCAATCACTGCATTGGAGATCTCCTGGCTTGTTCCAATCCTGCCCACAGGATGAAGGCTTTCCAGCCACTCCCGCTGTGGGGTTCTTGTGGATTCCTCTCCAACGAACCTGTTGAGCATCGGTGTCTGAATTCCACCTGGGGCTACTGCGTTCACTCGGATTCCCTGCTTGGCGAACTCCAGAGCAGCTGTCTTGGTAAGTCCGTCAACAGCATGCTTGGAGGCGACATAGACCCCCATTCCGGCCATCCCAATCTGGCCGGCAACGCTCGAAGTGTTCACGATTGATCCACCGCCTCCCTTGAGCATCGCTGGGATCTCGTGCTTCATGCTCAAGAGAACTCCGAGGACGTTGACATCGAAGGTGTGGCGATAGTTTTCCTCCGTCTGCTGGTCGCTCGTCAGACCAGGGATTCCTTCCACGCCGGCATTGTTAAAAGCGTGGTCGAGACGACCATATTTCCCGACGGTAAATTCAACCAGGCGTGAAACATCGGACTCCTTGCTGCTGTCGGCCTTTTGGAAGGAAGCCTCTCCTCCCTGCTCCCTGATGGATTCGACGATGGCCTTGCCTTCAGACTCGCGGCGTCCAGATAAAACCACCTTGGCGTTGCGGGATGCCAGTTCTCTGGCGACTGTCTCCCCTATGCCGCTGGTTGCTCCTGTGATGAGGACTACTTTGTTTTCAAACGAGTTTTTCATGGTTGTTGGATGTAGGTTGTGTTTCTGTACCGATCGTTCTATAACAACCTCATGAGACGGTCAATAACTATTTCTGAACCGAACGGTACAAAAAAAACTGATTCCCCTCAGAGGGGCCGGCCGCGTGAGTTCGAAGCGCCCGAGGCGCTTCGCAAGGCAATGCTCACGTTCTGGGAGAAGGGGTATCACGCGACTTCACTTGATGATCTGACAACCTCGACCGGTGTTCAAAAATCGAGCCTTTACGCTGCTTTTGGTGATAAGGAATCCATTTTTCAGGCATGCCTGGAGCGTTATTTTGAACTTGTCGGCTCAGGTGAATTGTCATCACTGAAGAATGGATCCTCTCCGAAGGAGTGTCTCACTTCCTTCTTCGCAGAAGTGATACGAGCAACCACTCCTTCCAATGGGCCCCGGGGATGCATGATCGTATGTGTGCTAAGCGAACTGGCCTCAAAAGAGGGACCACTGCGCATGCGTCTTTTGGAAATAATCCGAGGAAACGACAGGGCTATCGCCAGCAGACTAAGGGAGATCGGTTTTCCAGGTGATTGTGAAGAAGCGGGGATGCTCGCCTCCACTCTGATCATGGGCTACGCCGTGCGTGCCCGATCGGGTGAGAGCAGATCCAAGCTTATTAAGTCAATTCCTGCGGCTGTGGAGATGGTTCTTTCTGTAGGTTCCTAATGGGATGTGATGAGTTCAGAATGAACGGTATGAAGGCAGGCTGATAGTGATGGGACAAGAGTCGCAAGGGTAGGAGGAAAAAATCAGAGAGGTATCTCCAGAGGGTTGGAGGAGAAGGGGAGGGACATGTTTATGAACAGTGGAATATGCCACCCCGATACTGAGAGCTACAAAATATCAGACCGATGAAATAGCGTTTAAATCATCAGCCTTCCTGCCGGATCGTGGTCGTATCACCCAGCTCCTGTTGGTTTTTTTACGAATGACCAACCAGTAAAAAAAGAAGACCGTCGTGGCAATGGTCAGAGCGGAAAGCGACCATGCCGGCAACATGCCCCTGAGATTTATCAATAAGCCATCATCGGCAAATTGTCCGAAGCCGAGCAATGAGGGAAGCCTGTACCAATAATAGCAGGAAACCCCGGATGCAGCAAAAATGCCGGTCAATCCGCGCGCATATTTTGCAGGAATCACACTTGATAAGAACAAGTAGGCGGCCAGTGTTACGGCAAAACCTTCCAATGGCATTAGATAGACATCAAGGAAAGTGGGAAATGAAGCCATCTGCGCTTCGTCAGGCACATGAAACCAACCCCAAATAAAACCCGGCAGCCCACCGACGATCAACGAAGCGCTCAGCTTATGATAGATTGTTTTTGCCGTGATATTTGGATTTATGTTTGGAGTTGAGTCGGGGCAGGGGATCACGCAATGCATGCATTGGTCGCAATTAGCATTTGGCACCGAAAGGAAAACATTTCCTCCGTATAGTTTTTCCACGGGATGAACAGGACACAGGCCCGAACACCAGGCGCTTTTCCATTCAAAAAAGAATCCAAGCGTCACGCCGATTGCCGCCATGGCAACAATCATCGTTCCGGTTGCCACCCCATTATGATTAAACACTGCGTGGCGCAATGGAACGATTAGGTAGAAGGCGATAACGGCAATTAAATTTAATAGTCCCAAATGTTTTGCGCTTAGCATTCTTGCTTTTGAAAAGCCCAGCCGCCGCGGCAGCAAATTAGTGGTCGCCAAGGGGCAGATGTTCCTCCATACGCCGGCTGCCACAACAAATAATGCCGGCGCGACCGGTATTAACATATTCCAAAATAATATAAGCCCAATGGTTGGGAAAAATAATAAACAGATTAAAATGCCGACCCCCAGCAGCCAGACGGCAATTTGAACAATACGCCAAATAGAAATCCAACGGGATGACAATTGATCTCCCGGATTAATTTCCACAGGGCCCATAAAAACAATTCACTACTTGAAATCCTTAGTTGTTGGAAAATTAAAAGGAGGCCGAGGCGTAAAGACTGAAATTGATCATCCGGTAAAACAACGCCCCTCACCCATCCCGGAGTCTTGGACTTGCAGCATGGGGGAACTGCCTTACGGCAAGCCATACCATGTGGACCTGCCGCCGCCGTGACGCACCAGGATTCCCTTTTTGACAAGGCTGGAGAAAGTCGCCTTAAGGGTGTTGGGGCTGGCGCCAAACTCGCGCACCATATCGCGCGTCCTCACGCGCCCCTGATCGCGGGCGTAGTCCAGAATTCTGACAGCGAGCTCGGGTACCTCGGCAAGAGCGTTTCTCTCCCGCTCGACCTTGATGGAAAGCCGGCGCTTCTGTTGCTGCAACGTGCGTATAAAGAAGATGAGCCACGGATGCCAGTCCGGCGACGCGCCGCGGATAGTGGTTTGAGTCTGGCGAAGTGCGAGAAAATAACCCTCCTTGTTCGATTCAATGACGCTCTCAAGCGAACTGTAGGGCGCATAGTGATACCCTTCCTGCAGGAGTAGCAATGTTGTTAAAATGCGGCTCAGGTGCCCATTGCCGTCCTGGAAAGGATGGATTGCCAGAAAGCTGGCGATGAAAGCCGCAATTGTGATCAGGGGGTGAATGCTGCCGAGCTCTCGGGTTTCCTTCAGCCATCCAAGGAGTTCCCTCATGCGACGGGCAGTGTCAAACGGGGAGGCTGTTTCAAAGACGACGCCTGTCATCCGGCCCTCCGTATCAAAGGCGGCTATATTGTTTGGTAGGCTCTTGTACTCCCCCCGGTGTCGTGCATCCTTTTCGCTGTGGCGGAGAAGGTCGTGGTGAAGTTGCTTGAGATGGGCTTCGGTGACCGGTATTGCGTCGAAGGAAAGGGCAATCCTTTCCAAGACTTCGGCATAACCGACCACTTCCTGTTCCTCCCGGGTTTCAAGCATCCCGGACCCTCCCAACAAGCGCTCGACATCTCGGTCGCTGAATTTGCCGCCTTCAATGCGCATTGATGACCCAACGCACTCAATTGACGCCAAGCGTTCCAATGCCTTCAAGCGGTCTGGGGCAAGCGTTCCAAACAAACGCCAAGCCCCCTTGAACTCGTCGAGTTCCGAAATCAGAGACAGCAATTCGGGTGTTATTTGTAACGACTCTACTCTTAGCATGCCTGAATATACACCTTATTATACCCGAATAGCTAGGCGTAACAGGTAGCAAAGAAACATTAACGGCCAACAATTTTTTCAGTTGTTTGCATGGAAGTTATCCCACCATCGACGCCCGTCGCGTACGAGTAATCAGATCAGGGGATTGACCCACCTGAGTCCCGGGAATCGGAGGAAGTCGGCGTCCGTACTATAAAGAGTGTACCCTCTTTCAAGGGCCAAGGTCGCCAGATGGGCGTCGGTGGTGAGGTTGCCTGCCGTGCCGAGGTGCTCGAGGTTTTCTCTCAAACGCCGGAAGTGCCCTTGGGCCGGCACGGGAAGGTGAACGTGGGGCAGGGAAAGCCACTCCTCAATCCGGGAAGAGACTTCGGCGGGGGTCATCGGGTTGAGCAGAATGGCACGATGGGTACTTATCCTGATGAAACCCAGAATGACTACCCAGGCTAGTCCCACCCCCTCGCTACCGACAAGGACCTGATCCCACCATTCCCTGGCCCGCTCATGACAGGGCGAGTCGGCATTGTGGGCGTGAACGAGCAGGTTGATGTCGGGAAGGATCATGGGTGTTCCGTGGTCCGATGGGCTCTTACGAAGGCATCGGATTCGAGTTCGTCGGCAAGCTGGTTTAGTTTGTCAAGATCCACGCCGGGCTTGAATCCGAAATGGTGGGGGCGCGTGCGCACGGAGTGAGCGGCGGGTATGGCCTGCTCAGAAGCCAGGCCACGGCGGATGACGGAGTTCACTATTTCCTTAAAGCTGACTCCCTTGCGCAATCTCTCTCTCTCGAGTATGGCGGCTAGGTCATCGTCCACCGTAAGCGTTGTCCTCATAAAGATACAATGATGTCTGCTAATATGATGTCAAGGCATCAACCTAATTTTAGGAGTAATGCTCTTTAACTTCCAGGGAGTTCGGTAGGGAAAAAACATCCACCGTAGACTTGCATTGATTGGAATGCGGGAAAAATTCGTTCCAAGTGCGCCAGGAGGGAATCGAACCCCCACCGGTGGTTCCGAAGACCACTGCTCTATCCGTTGAGCTACTGGCGCATTTTTCCTTGGCGGCCCGATGCTACATTTAAAAAAAATGGTCGCAAGCCCTCTTCCACTTGGACTTGTTCCATCCCTGCGTTTTTTCGGCAGATGACATGCAGCTGCTTTCTGCTTAATGTTAACTTGGCAGGGAGTGACGCCTCCTGCTGAAATACCACAATGCTGACCAAAGGTAACATCAGGGTCGCAGTGGTGGCGGCTCTGGCGATTCTGCTCCTCATCGGAGTGGGAGAGTGGCGGACAGCACGGCTGAATATGGAGGCTTCCCGTTGGGTCGATCACACCCACATGGTCTCCGAGGCGTTGCAAGACACACTGGTGGGAATCCTTAAAACAGAAAGCGGCTACCGCGGGTTCCATCGCTGGGGATGAGAAGTATCTGGAGGCTTTTTATTCAGGCATTGAAAAAGTTCGCAAGTCATTTGCTGCGGCACAACAATTGACCGAGGACAATCCCTCGTAGCAACGGCAACTGGAGCTTCTCAGAGAACACGTCAAGGACAGCGGGCGTTGGGAATTGATGGAGACCATGAGGCAGAGCTCGCAGCATGGTGCAGATCTGGTCAAACAGGTCCTCACGTTTGCCCGGTGAGACAAGGGGAGATGACCGATTCCAAGCTGATGCAGCCTTCCAAAAAATCTAAAAGGTCATCCATGACACATTCCAGAAAATCATCGTCTCCAGCGGCCTGAGGTCAAACGGCAACGTCACCATGGCCATGGGGGAGGGAGTCGGGCACTTTATCCCCAAGCCCTACACCGCCGAGACCATGCTCGCCATTCTTGCCAGGGCACTCAAGGAGAAGGCTTGAATTTCCTCACCGAGAGAAACCGTGCCCAGAGTGGCTGGCTCGCCTGCAGCCAAGTATTGCTTTGAGGCGACGTTTTCTAAATTTTGTCGCATCGCTTGTGGAGGGGGCCGACCTTGACACACATCAGGTTGTGGGTCCGCAGTTTACCCCTTGCAATTTCGACCGATGCAAATAAATTTCCTTACTTGTGAAAAAATTCCTGCCAACTCTGGCCGCCCTGCTGCTTGCCCCGGCTGCAGGCCTCGCCCAAACCGACGCCTCCCTGTCGCTCGACAGCTTGGGAAGCGGAAGCCCGGCCGTCCAGGCATTCTTCAACCAGCACCCCTATTTCGATGCCATCGGGGATCCGGAGGGCAACTACTCCTCTCCCTATCCAGCCATCGTCCAGATCGGGTCGACCAGTTTCAATGTCGTTGCGGCCTGCCTTGATTATAACAACGGGGGAGCCATCGGCCCGACCTATCAGGGAAGCTTCCTCACCGACTTCTCGCATTTTACGACCGCGCAGAAAGAGTCCTCCTGGCTGCTGGACACCTACCAGGGTATCCTTTATGACGCCGTCAACAACCAGTTGCAGGCAAGCGCTCTTTCCGACGCAATCTGGGACCTGAACGAGCCGGGCCAAACCCCGATTCCCTCGATCACCAGGGACGGGATTAACACGCTGGTGGGCAATTATGAAAGTCAGGCGGCCAGCGCGGTTACGCTGGGCTATGTCGCCGACAATGCCATCTGGCAGCCCGTGGGCTACC
>Ga0007854_10001003_pt1 | contig 18335 bp, 14 predicted proteins | sample CryBogCBH12Aug08_FD_60382 | JGI IMG/M metagenome (GOLD analysis project Ga0007854, IMG submission 60382) | Freshwater microbial communities from Crystal Bog, Wisconsin, USA - CBH12Aug08 | ecosystem: Environmental > Aquatic > Freshwater > Lake | place: Crystal Bog, Wisconsin, USA | collected...
CTGCGTATCGAAAGTAATAATGGATAACACCGGCCCGAAGATTTCCTCGCTGGCAATCTTCATTTCGTTGCTCACATTATCAAAGATGGTTGGGGCAACATAGTAGCCGCCGGATTCGCTGCGCACACGTTCTCCGCCGCAACACAAGCGGGCACCTTGTTGCTTACCGCTATCTATATATTTGAGCACGTTTTCCATCTGCCCCTGATCGACCAGTGCGCCCATTTGGGTGGCCGGATCGAGAGGATCGCCCGGTGTATGCCGGGGAGCATATTGTTTGAGTTTTTCCACAAACTCATCACGAATGGAGCGTTCGACCAGCAGCCGCGAAGGCGCATTGCAACTTTCGCCCTGATTATAAAAAATCGAGCCACCTGCAGCTTCGACTGCACGATCCAGATCGGGGCAATCGGCAAATACGATGTTGGGGGACTTGCCTCCCAACTCGCACCAGGCGCGCTTGAGATTGCTTTGCCCGGCCATAACTTGAATTTTCTTGCCCACGCCCGTCGAGCCGGTGAAGGCAATGCAGTCCACATCCATGTGTAAAGCCAGGGGCGAACCCGCCTCGGGGCCGAAGCCGGGCACCACGTTTAATACCCCTGCAGGAATTCCCGCTTCCAGTGCAAGATCGCCCAGACGCAATGCAGTCAACGGGGATTTTTCAGAAGGTTTCAGGATGATGCTGTTACCCGTCACCAAAGCAGGTGCGATCTTCCAGCAGGCCATCAGTAAGGGATAATTCCACGGTACGATGGCACCCACCACGCCGATTGGCTCGCGCGTAATGAGGGCCAAGGTGCGCTCATTGGTCGGAGCAATTTCATCGTAAACCTTGTCTATGGCCTCACCGAACCAGCGCAGGGTATTGGCGGCACCAGGTACATCAGTATTCATGCTGGCGGTAATCGGCTTACCCATATCCAGCGTTTCCAGCAGTGCCAGTTCTTCACGATTCGCCATTAACAAATCGGCAAAGCGGATTAAAGTGCGTTTGCGTTCACCGGGCGACATACCGGCCCAGCGGCGATCTTCGAAAGAAGTACGGGCGGCTGAAACAGAACGGTCAATATCAGCGCTCTGGCAACGTGCAACATCCGCCAGTTTCCGGCCATCAACCGGGGACAAACACTCAAACGTCCCACCATCAACAGCATTCACTCGCTGACCGTTGATAACGGCTCGGCCGTCTATAGTTAAAGATGCCGAGCGGGCATGCCAATCTACTGTACTCATGCTCATCCTTTCAGGAGTTGAATAACTCTAAATTCCTGCCATGGCAACATATTTGATTTCCAAATATTCGTCTATGCCATGGTGTGATCCTTCGCGTCCCAGCCCGGACTGTTTTACGCCGCCGAACGGTGCCACTTCGTTGGAAATAAGCCCTGAATTCACGCCCACCATGCCGTAATCAAGCGCTTCTGCAACACGCCAGATGCGGCCAATGTCGCGGCTGAAGAAATAGGAGGCCAGACCAAATTCTGTCCGGTTGGCTAACTCGATCACCTCTTCATCAGTTTTGAATCTGAACAAAGGAGCAACGGGGCCGAAAGTTTCTTCGCGAAAAGCGAGGGCATCGGGCGGGACATCCGCCAGCACGGTGGGCTCATAAAAGGTGCCCCCCCGTGAATGGCGCTTGCCACCCGCAACCAGACGCGCTCCTTTGCTGAGTGCATCGCTCACGTGATTTTCCACCTTGGCCAGTGCTGCGTCATCAATCAACGGGCCTTGGGTGACTCCCTCGGTAAAGCCATCGCCCACCTTTAATTGTGCAACTCGTTCAGTCAGTTTTTCGGTGAAGGCATCAAAAATCCCGTCCTGGATAAACAAGCGATTCGCACATACGCAGGTCTGTCCCGCGTTGCGATATTTACTTCCCATGGCCCCCTCAACGGCGGCATCCAGATCGGCATCATCAAAAACGATGAAAGGGGCATTCCCTCCCAGTTCGAGGGACAATTTTTTGATGGTATCAGCACTTTGACGCATGAGAATGCGGCCTACTTCGGTGGAACCGGTAAACGACAATTTAGTCACTAACGGACTTTCGCACATTGCAGCGCCGATTTGCGGAGCATCTCCGGTAATAACCTGGAACACGCCTCCCGGGATGCCAGCCTCTTCAGCCAGAACAGCCAAGGCAAAAGCCGACAAGGGAGTTTGCTCGGCGGGTTTGACGATCATCGCGCAACCCGCTGCCAGAGCCGGTGCCGCCTTGCGGGTAATCATGGCATTCGGAAAGTTCCACGGTGTAATGGCAGCGGTCACGCCTATCGGTTGCTTCAACACCAGCAAGCGCCGATCATTGGTTGGAGAAGGGATAACTTCCCCGTACACGCGCTTGGCTTCCTCGGCAAACCATTCGACAAAACTAGCCCCATAGGCAATTTCTCCACGCGCTTCGGCCAAGGGTTTACCTTGTTCGGAAGTGAGAATTCGAGCCAGATCTTCCTGATGTTGCATGATCAGGGTAAACCATTTTTTTAGACGTGCGGAACGCTCTTTGGCCGGAACCTGTCGCCATTGTTTTTGGGCAACGCTGGCTGCAGCAATGGCACGTTCAGTTTCTGCTCGCCGCATCAGCGGGACTTGGGCAAGGGATTCCCCGGTGGCCGGATTCCGAACATTAAAAGTTTCACCGGAATCCGCCTCTACCCATTGTCCTCCCAGCCAGGCCGAAGCTTGTTTGAGGAGTGCAGGGTGATTTAACTGGATAGACATAAAATCTCCAAATTTGGTAAATGGGTGAACCGAAAAACATGATTGCTGGTGGCCTAGTCCAGCCATCCTCTCGACTGCACATCTTTTAAAGTGGCATCCAGACAAATGTGAACGCGCTCCATCAATTCATCAATTTGTGACTTATCGCACACCAGTGGAGGAGCAATAATCATGCGATCACCTACCGCACGCATGATCAAGCCATTCGCAAAACAGTGATCACGACAAACCATGCCCATTTCCAAAGACTCATCAAATGCAAGGTGCTTAGCTTTATCTTTCATCAGAACCAGGCCAGCCACCATACCGAAAGACTCGGCGCCCGCAACCAGAGGGTGATCGGATAGTGCTGCAAAATGCCTAGCCAAGTGTGGACCGGTTTCATCACGGACCCGGTCAACCAGCCCTTCACGTTCAATAATATCAAGATTGGCCAAGGCAACAGCACACGCCACCGGGTGACCCGAATAGGTATAGCCGTGATTAAATTCGCCTCCTTTATCAATTAGCACCTCTGCGACGCGCTTGCCGACAACCACCCCGCCAAGGGGTATATATCCGGAGGTCACTCCTTTGGCGAAGGTCATGAGATCAGGTTTTGCCCCCATCCGCTCTGATCCAAACCAGCTACCCAAGCGCCCGAAGCCACAAATCACTTCGTCACAAATCAGCAGAATACCGTATTTGTCGCAAATTCTTTGGATTTCAGGCCAATAGGTTTGAGGGGGAATGATGACCCCCCCCGCGCCCTGAATCGGTTCGCCAATAAATGCAGCCACTTTGTCTGCCCCGACTTCAAGAATTTTTTGTTCCAGCCAGCCAGCAGCTTCGATTCCAAATTCGTCTTTGTTTTGGTTGTGAGCCAAACTAAAATGATAAGGCTGTTCAATATGGACGATACCGGGAATCGGTAATCCGCCTTGGGCATGCATGCCTGACATGCCGCCCAGTGAAGCACCACACATCGTCGAACCATGGTAGGCATTTTTTCGACTGATGATCACACTGCGCTCCGGCTGACCTAATGTTGCCCAATAGTGGCGCACCATGCGTACAATGGTATCGTTGGATTCGGAACCGGACGATCCGTAGAAAACATGCGAAAAGTTGTCCCCGGCCAATCCGACAATACGTTCCGCCAATTGTGCTGCGGGTACGTTGGTGGTTTTGAAGAAGCTATTGTAAAACGGCAATACTTCCATTTGCCGTGTTGCGGCTTCTACCAATTCTTTGCGGCCATAGCCCAGATTGACACACCATAATCCGGACATGCCGTCAAAAATCTTCTGGCCTTCAGAGTCCCAAATATAGACCCCTTCTCCACGGGTGATCACACGGGCACCTTTACTGGCCAAAGATTTATGATCCGTGAAAGGGTGAATATAGTGCGCCGAGTCGATAGTTTGAATTTCGCGAGTAGTGAGCGTCATGATTTTCTCTTTGATATATGTCGGGGTTTAATCAATTAAACGTGCATCAGCAAATGCTCGCGTTCCCAAGGACTGATCACGCGCATGAATTCGTCGTGTTCGGTTTCCTTGACAGCGACATAAACATCAATGAATCTCTTGCCCAATATGTCATGCAGCGGCGTGGCTGCATCGAGCAGTTTTAACGCCTCGGATAATCCGCGCGGCAATTGATAATCGGCGTCATAGGCGCTCCCGGTAGTGACAGCACCGGGCTGTAAATTTTCTTTGATGCCCAGGTAACCGCACGCCAAAGTGACCGCCATGGCAAGATAAGGATTGGCATCGGCACCAATCACACGATTTTCAACCCGGCGATTCTGGTGTCCCGAAAGAGGAACGCGTATACCTACAGTTCGATTGTCGTAGCCCCACTCAATATTGATCGGGGCCGCTCCATGACGCACCACGCGACGGTAGGAGTTCACATAGGGAGCAAGGAGCGCCATAGCTGCAGGGAGATATTTCTGCAATCCGGCGATATAGTTCAGGAATAATTTCGATTCACTACCATCCGCATTGCTGAAAATATTTTGACCCGTGTTAACATCAAGGACGCTCTGGTGAATATGCATCGCCGAGCCCGGTTCATTGGTCATGGGCTTGGCCATGAAGGTGGCATACATATTGTGGCGCAAGGCGGCCTCACGTAAAGTGCGCTTGAAAAAGAACACTTTGTCTGCTAAGACCATTGGTTCGTCATGCAGGAAATTAATTTCCATCTGGCCTGCACCGAACTCGTGGATAAGTGTATCGAGTTCCAATCCCATCGTGTCGCAGTAATCATAGATATCCTCGAACAGAGGATCGAACTCGTTTACCGCATCGATACTGTACAACTGCCTGCTTGTTTCTGAACGACCGCTTCGGCCAATCGGCGGAACCAGAGGTTGATTGGGATCAATGTTTCGAGCCAGCAAATAAAATTCAAGTTCGGGGGCAACAATGGGTTTCCACCCCATCTCTTTGTAAAGATTGGTAACTCTACGCAAGACGTTGCGCGGGGCAAAATCCACGGCAGTACCATCGTGGAAAAAACAATCCATGATGACCTGAGCGGTGGGATCAACTGCCCAGGGTACTAAACGCACCGTGCTTGGATCAGGTATTAAAACCATGTCGCGATCGGTAAAACCAAACACATTATCGTAACCCTCATGACCATCCGGAGACTCGCCCGTTACGGTGACTCCCAGCACGGCCTCTGGCAAGCGCATGGCACGTTCCGCAGTAAATTTTTGACGCGGTAAAATTTTACCGCGCGCCACTCCCGTGAGATCGGGAACCAGACATTCGATTTCGGTGACCCGTTTTTCGGTTAGCCAGTTTTCCATGTCTACATGGGAAAAGTCATTGTGTTCGGTCATATTAACTCCCTGCCTTTGATTTGAATTCGTTTTTAATTGAGTATTGCGGATGCTTAATGGTCATGACGTTGCGCCACCCGTTTTCGACAGGCTTTCTCAAAGGCGCGAAAAATTGCCAGATACGTCGGCGTATTTAACACGTTCCATTCAGGGTGCCACTGTACTGCCAAGGCGAACGCTTTAGCACCGGAAATGCTGATGGCTTCAATCAAGCCGTCTTCGGCATAAGCTTCGGCAACCAGCCCCGAACCGAGACGATCAATGCCCTGGCCATGCAAGGAATTAACCATAAGTTCGGTGCTGCCGGTAATCTCGGCCAGTTGCCCTCCGCTCACCGTGCGAACGGCATGTGCTTGCGCATACTGCTCATGCGGCAACACATCCTTGGACTCACGATGGTCAGCCATACCATCAACCTCATGAACTGCCTGATGCAAACTGCCGCCCATTGCCACATTAATTTCCTGAAAGCCGCGACAAATACCAAGCAGTGGAATTCCAGCCTGAACGGCTGCGCGTATGAGATTGAGAGTCAATCCATCGCGTTCAGGATCAAGCGGCAAAGAGGAATCATGTACTTCCTGATCAAAATGTGAGGGATGGACATTAGAGACCGCCCCGGGTAGCAAAATGCCATCGGCAATATCCAGTAGCGCGTTTAAATCGCTTCGAGAGCCCAGAGCCGGCATAATCAGGGGGATGGCCCGTGTCGCTTCGACCACTGCGTTCACGTATTTGTGACCCGTCACATGAAACGGATGGTCTCCTAGCTGTTTGTAGTCGGCAGGCAACAACACAATGGGTGTTCGGTTCAGAGTGGAATCTATGTTCTTGTTCATGATAACCATCGCTTTTGAGTGCTGCATTAATTGGTACCTTGATCGGATAAAAGCCTGGAAATTTATTCCGAGTGTCCAATAGCCAGTTGCATGCAACATTTTTAACAACGTTCTGTTTTAAATAAAAAATTATTTCAAACTTTATTTGGCATAGTTTATTCTCACCCTTAATTGGCAATCATACAAGAGCCATTTTGATTATTCTTCTAGTGCCATTTGGATTAAACTAGCTCAGTCAGAGTGGGCTCCACTCGGCTGCCAAAGCGAAATGAAGAAAAAAATTGAACAGGTAAATTTAACAATCTAGAGAGTAGCATTGAGCCATGTTCAGCTCTCTAAAAGGGGAATACGCCATGGAATCTTTGCCCATTTCAGAATGGTTGCTTAGCGAACTCAAGCAAAGTCGTTTTCCCTCGCGTATGCCGGCCCATCGTAGAGTGTATGAGTCGATTCGCCGTGCGATCGTCAGTCATCAGCTCACTCCGGGGACGCGTTTACCTTCTACACGAAGCCTTGCGGAGGCACTCAAACTTTCGCGCAATACCCTGCTGGCTGCTTTTGAGCAATTGCACGATGAGGGGTATGTGGTTTCTTTGACGGGTAGCGGCACCCGTGTTGCTGAAACATTTCCGGAAGAGTTTGTCGAGACGAAGAATGTCAAAGATATCAAAAATACCGATTCACCCAAGGGCGTGACCGGTCTTTCGGTTCGCGGTATCGCTGCTGTGGGACTCTCAGATCAGCCCAGTTACGAAGTGCAACCCTTTGCACCGGGGGAAGACGATTTTTCTGCCTTCCCCACCCAGCTTTGGCGTCGCCTGCTCAATAGGCAGTGGCGAGCGCCCCAGCCTGCGCATCTTGATTATGGACATACCGGAGGCTACTTGCCCCTGCGTAGTGCCATCGCTAATTACTTGCGCATGTCGCGCGCAGTTAACTTGACAGTGGAGCAAGTTTTAATTACCTCGGGTACGCAACAATCGATCGATCTGTGCGCGCGACTTCTTACGGATAATGGCGACCTCGTTTGGGTAGAAAATCCCTGTTACTGGGGCGCGCGCAGAGTTCTGGAAGTCAACGGGCTGAAGCTGCATCCTGTCCCGGTAGACGAGGAGGGAATTTCCCCCGGCATTGAAGATTTTCGTTGTCCTCCCCGCCTCATTTATACTACCCCCTCGCATCAATACCCCAAAGGGGTTGTAATGAGTTATGGACGCCGTCGCCTGTTGCTTGACTATGCAGAGAGCAAGGGCGCATGGATACTGGAAGATGACTATGACAGCGAGTTCCGTTTCGAGGGGCATCCACTTTCTTCTTTGCAAGGCATGGATCAGAATGGCCGGGTGCTGTATCTGGGAACGTTTTCCAAGGTGATGTATCCGGGTATCAAACTTGGCTATCTGGTGGTACCTCCTGAGCTGACAGAAAGCTTTAAAAGGGGTTTGTATCAATTGCAGCGACCGGGTCAAGTGGTGATTCAAGCCGCGCTGGCCGAGTTCATTGACGAAGGACATTTTGCCAGTCATATTCGGCGTTTGCGCCAGATTTACGGGGAACGGAGACGTTTGCTGCAGGAAGCACTGGCTCCAGTTGCCAAAGTGGGAGCAAGCCTCCCAGTGGCTGGCTCGGGTTTGCATCTGATGGTGGGATTGCCGTCAAGCTGTGACGACGTGCGGATTGCCGAATTGGCAGCTGAACAAGGTCTGCGTGTTTACCCGTTATCTTCATATTGTATCGGGGATAAACGCGAAAGGGGGCTGATTATTGGCTACGCCTATTCAGCAACGGAACGCATCGTACCCCACGGGCGAATTCTTGCTGAGGTGATTCAGGCCGCACTCAGTTATTGAATTGACAGTCAACCCAGCGCATCACGAAGTCGATACCACAGCATGCCCAAGACCAAAGCGGGCGTGCGCAGCAGTTTTCCACCGGGGAAATCGTGATGTGGAATTCGCGATAACAGGTCGAAGCGTTCAGCCTGTCCCGCGATGGCATCGGCAGCCAGTTTGCCAGCCATGCCAGTGAGCGCTACACCGTGTCCTGAGAATCCTTGCAGATAATAGACATTCGCTGCGACCCTGCCAAAATCGGGTGCGCGGTTCATGGTGATATCGACGAACCCTCCCCACGAATATTCAACATTAATCTCGTTCAACTGTGGAAAAACCAGCTTCATGCGCTTTTGCATGTCTTCCTTGAGATTGGGCGGGGTCATTGTGCTATAGCTGACCCTACCCCCGAATAGCAGGCGATGATCGGCAGAAAAGCGAAAGTAGTCCAGCACGAAATTAGAGTCGCAGATGGCTGACTTTGAAGGAATAAGTTTGGCTACAAGTGCAGGATCAATTGTCTCTGTACCGATAATATAGGTTCCCACCGGCATAATCCTCCGTGCCAGAGCGGGTGCTAATCGGGGAGATACTTCAGGCAGATACATATTTCCCGCAAGCACCACAAAACGCGCTTGAACACTGCCTTTGTCGGTGTGGAGCAAAGTAGGTTCGCCGTGGCTTATTGTGCGCACTGGCGAATGTTCGCAAATGCGCACACCGATACTGGCTGCGCCGCGCGCCAGTCCAAGCGTATAGTTCAGAGGATGCAAGTGTCCCGAACGGCGATCATGGTATCCGCTATGAAATCTTGGACTGGCGATCCACTGGGACAGGTCACGCGGCTCAATCCATTCGGCATCCGTATCGTAGTGGTAGCGCTTTGCCATGCTTTCATACCACTCTCGCAATGCGGCACCTTTGCGCTCGCCTACCGCAACTCCTAGAAAACCACTCACCAGATCACATTGAATGTCGAATCGGCTGACTCGTTCACGCACCAGATTCAAAGCTTCAATAGTGACATCCCAGGCTTTGAGCGCCGCATCGAATCCCAAGGACTTTTCAATGACTCCCTGTTCACAGGCGAGGCCGGCTATTATTTGCCCACCATTGCGACCACTGGCTCCCCATCCCACGGTTTCGGCTTCTAGTACCAGTACAGAGTACCCGCGATCAGCAAGTTCGATGGCTGCTGACAATCCCGCCAGTCCGGCACCCACAACACACACATCAACTGTTGTGTCGCCCTCTAAGGGGGGGTAATCCGGATGCAGACTGGCACTTGCCGTATAGTAGGAGTTCTGAATCAATTTTTGTTCACTTGCCAACATGATTTTCCATTCACGGTTTTGCTTGTGCAGCTATTCGTCCGCATAGCCAGGTCCATATTAAAGTTGCCGCTGCATTGCTGGTCAGTTCGGCGTGGTCGTAGGGAGGGGAAACTTCGGTGCAGTCCATTCCAACCCAGTTAAGATCGTGCCAACCTTCGAGTAATGTCAGTGCCTGTGAACTGGTCAATCCGCCAGGTTCCGGTGTTCCGGTTCCCGGAGCGTAAGCAGGGTCAAGCGCATCAATATCAAAGGTCAGATACAACGGAGGATTGCCTGCTTTTGCCATGCGCGCGCGAACTTCGTCAATGATGTTTTGTAAGGCTGCGCCGTCTCGTCCCCGTAATTCGCGGGCGGTGTAGATGCGGCCGCCGTGATCGTTGACATATTCACGTGCCTCGCGCACTCCCGACGATCGGATGCCAATTTGCACGAAGGCTTCCGGCATCACTAAACCTTCAGTGAACGCTTCATACACCCACGTGCCATGTCCGGAAGGCTCACCAAAATGATCATTCCAAGTATCGCAATGGGCGTCAAAGTGAATGCAGGCCAGAGGACGGCCAAAATGGGCGTGGTAAGCACGCAGTAAGGGAAGGGTAATTGAATGATCTCCCCCCAGCCAAACCATTTCATGGGTGCCGATGAGTGCGCTGGCTTGCGGCATCAGTGCAGCACGCATCGTTTCCAGACTGGTATTGGGTAGCTGCAAATCGCCGAGATCGACTATCTGCTCGAGGGGGGAGGCATCAAATAAGGGATGGGTTGCATCACATAGCATGCGACTGGTCTGCCGAATCGCGCCGGGTCCAAAGCGTGCTCCCGGGCGGTTGGTAACGCTACCATCCCAGTTGATACCGACTATCGCAAATGGTTTATTGGATACTGCGGAGAGCGGCGCATCGGGAGTAATCGGCAAACCGAGAAATCCGCCCGCAGACAAATAAGCAAAAGCATGATTCATTGCGTCACTCCATTCAAATAGTTTTATAACTACGCGTGTATTTTTGCACCTTATTGGACGATTGTCGCTGTCGGTTGTTTAAAAACTCATAACTGAAAAAGAAGTTCCACAAAAATATAATATTGCGCAGAACCTTGCTATGTCGGGTCAGAATTGAGTAGGATACTAACTTAAATAGTGGCCTGTTATCCAGAGCCACTTTATATAAAGTATTGGAACCATTTAACGTTGACTAACAAGTTTAAATCGATTTTGAAAAGGTCAGTTATGTCTATCACAGCCGCATCCAATGACAAACTTGAAATCCATGCCGCGAATTTACTCAAAAGTGAATTTCAACATTACCTGAAGTTGCATCCTGCGTCGTACGAACTGGGGAAGAAGGCCGGCCAACATTTTTTGTATGGCGTGCCGATGCACTGGATGAATGACTGGGGAACACCGGCACCGCTGTTCGTACAACGGGCGCAGGGAGCGCATTTTACGTGTGCGGATGGAATCGACTATGTGGATTTTTGCCTGGGCGATACGGGCGCCATGTTTGGTCACAGCCCCGAGCCCGTAGCACAAGCTCTCGAGAAACAAGCGCGCCGTGGCTATACCACCATGTTACCTGACATGATCGCCCCTGAAGTGGGGGCTGCTTTGTCAGAACAATTTGGCTTGCTTTGCTGGCAACTGACTACCACCGCTACCGATGCCAATCGTTTTGTTTTGCGCTGGGCGCGGGCAGTCACAGGCCGAAAAAAACTGCTGGTGTTCGACGGCTGCTATCATGGTACGGTGGACGACACTATGGTAGACGTGGATGCCGGAAAAACAATCAGCAGAGCCAGCCTGCTTGGCCAGACAACTGATTTAGGACTACATACGGTTGCTGTAGATTTTAACGACCTGGTATCTGTTGAGCGTGAATTGGCAAGTGGGGAATTTGCCTGTTTGCTTAGCGAACCGGCATTGACTAACTGCGGCATGGTGCCTGCACAGCCGGGCTTTATTTCAGGTTTGCGTGAATTGACCAAGCGGCATGGCACACTATTAATTCTGGATGAAACCCATACTATTTCCAGTGCACGAGGCGGCTGGGCACACAATGCCGGAATTGAGCCGGATTTTATTGTGATCGGCAAACCGATTGCAGGAGGTTTGCCCGCAGCAGCCTATGGCTTTAATGAAGCCATGGCCACCAGAATGACGTTGGCAAAAGATACGGCACCTTCAGGGCATTCAGGCATTGGCACAACCCTGTCTGGCAATATGATGACACTGGCCGCTATTCATGCCACCCTCACTGAGGTTGCAACTCCGGCTGCTTATGCTCATATGCTTGGGCTGGCAGAGTTTCTGGAGAAGCAACTTGTCGCATTGTTGCAAAGCCATGCTTTACCATGGTGCATCATTCGTATTGGCGCGCGACTTGAGCTCCAATTTTGTGCATCAGCTCCCACCAACGCAAAGCAGGCGCGTGCTGCCCAGCATGAGGTGCTTGAGCACGCGATTCATCTTTTTCTGCTTAATCGGGGTGTGCTGTTGACGCCTTTCCACAACATGATGCTGGTGTGTCCTGCTACAAGCGAAGCTGATATCGACCAGCTTCTCCAGGTGCTTGAAGAATGCCTGACAACACTTATTGAATAGGATTCCTCCGGCCTTTTAACAGTAAGTATCCGCATAATACTGTGGACAACACGCCAACTTGCCAGACGAGAGCTTCACTGGAAAGAAATTTCATCGCAATGCCAGCAATGAGGGGGCCGAATACTGAACTCGCGGTGTAGGCCATGGATACTCTTCTGACGTTAACAGATAATTCATCGTCGCCGGCTGTGATGGCGGCGATAATAGCCAGAGTCAGGTAAGAGGTAATCGTGCCGCCCAAGGCGAAGATGGTTGTGGCGAGGCCGATGAAACCTAGTGGCAGGGACGCAATGACAGCTATAAAGACGGTGCAGGCGGCACAAACCAGTGTGGCGAAGGCCAGACCGCGATGATCAGCAAGCCAGCCAACCAGATATTGCAGCAGCAAACCTCCCAGGCCAAAAACAGAAAGCAGTGTTTCCATTTGTTCGGCACTCAAGCTGCGACCGGTACCGAATATTGGAAAGAGGCCGGAGAATGATGCATCCGTGATTCCGCCTATTACCGCAACGAAGACTCCCAGCGCAAGTATGTTATTGCGTGAATGAGGTTTGCCTTGGGTCGATATGGCAGGTGACTCAGCCGATTTGTCCGGCGTGAATCGAGCGACAGACAGTGGTAGCAATGCTGTACCGGTGAAAGCAATTCCCAGGGTAAAGGGCGCGTTGCCAGCAACGCCTGCCCACTGCGTCAACACGGGGGCAACGATGGGTGCGATCCCGATCAGTGTTTCATGGAAGCCGACCAGGCGGCCTCGTGCATTGCTCGGCAAGAGGCGGTAGAGCCAAGGCTCAAGTCCTATCCAGCGCAGCCCCAAGCCTGAACCGATCAGGATTGAAGCAGGGAGCCAGAGAGGCCAATTTGTATTCGGTATGACCGCGAAGCCCAGAATCGTGACAAGCAAACCGATCGCGATGACCATGCGGTGTCCGAGTTTTTTGTTAAGTCGCGGGCCAACGGCCAGGCCGGTTAGCATGCCAAACCATTCTGCAGAAGCGAATACTCCGAGCTCAGCGGCATTCAGTCCGTGCAGCGCAAGCCAGAGAGGCAACACCACCATGCCAATACCGAATTGGCCAATTTGCGACAAAGTCGATACTGCATTAAGGGCGACGATGGTCCTCCAGTCAGTTAGCTGAACCTTCTCCATGGTAGCTAGTTCTTGGGTTGCCAAATCGTATACATCTTCTTGACTGGAGCCAATGTTTCCCAAATGCCTTCAAATCCGGCAGGAATAACGAAGGCACTTCCCGGGCCAAACTCGCGTTTTTCACCCGTGCTGTCAATCAGTCTGATGCGGCCTTCAAGGATGTAACAAGACTCTTCTTCAGTGTAGGATATTTTCATTGCACCCACATCTGATGCCCAGATACCGGAAAAAAATTGACCGGCCGGGTCGGTATAATGGTTCCAGGTGGTTGTCTGGCAGGTGCCACTTGAGACCATTCGTTCCGAATCAATAACGGCATGATCGGCGACCACCTCATGGGATGAAAAATCGACTACCGAACCAATTAATTTTGGCCTGCTCATGATGGCACCTATCCCTTCAGGATAGCAAAACAATGGCTTCGATCTCAACCAGAACATCCCTGGGTAGGCGAGCCACCTGCACTGTGGAACGCGCGGGGCAATGCGTGCCAAAGGCTGCCGCGTAAATGCCATTCATGGGGGCAAAGTCTTGCAAATCCTTCAGGAATACAGTGGTCTTTACCACTTGATTTAATGACGCCCCCGCAGCTTCAATAACGGCTCGCAGATTATCAAACACCTGTTGAGTTTGTATTTCAATTCCCCCTTCAACCAGGCTGCCATCGGGACGTAGCGGTATCTGCCCTGAAGTAAACAATAATGAACCGGCTGTGTAAGCTTGGGAATAGGGGCCGATTGCTGCTGGGGCATTTTGAGTTTGAATTTGTTTCATTGCATCTCCTTGGTGGTAATAGTTACGATCACTATTGGTCTGACAGGAACATTAATAAAAGGGCAGTTAAGTTGTCAACATATTGGGTTGGCAAAAGGAGCGGTGAGCTGATTTTTTAAAAAACCGAAGTATTCTACTGCCTCTTTTTTACATACTGAATAAATAAAATGTGGCACCATTAAAATTATTAAAATGGCTCTTGTTAGATTGCCAATTTAAGCTAATATAAAACTTGTGTGATGTATTTGTTTCCCAAATATTAATTTTTCTTGAAATTTTTGATTCATTAGGTGAGTATATTGATACCTGTGCTTGGATGTATGGGGGTATGGCGTAGTAATTGCTTTCTCATGGGCTGTGAAAAACCGGAGAAAGATAACTGTTGTGAACACGCCATTGGATTTAGTTGTGGCGTCGCAATCGGCTTCCAAGTCACACCTGTCACCTGAAGAGCTTATTAATGCTTAAGGTGCAGGGCTTTATTTATTAATCGATGTACCCAAGGAGATTATTATGTTAGGTAGTAACCTGAAGAAACGAGTGGGACTGCTTGGAGCCATGCTGTCAACGGCCTTGTTGGCTTTTGGCATGCCAAGTTCCTCTGTGGCGAGTGAAGAAAATGTACTCAACATCTACAATTGGTCGGATTACATCGGCGATGACACCATAAAGAATTTTGAAAAAGAAACGGGCATCAAAGTTCGTTACGATACCTTTGATAGTAACGAAACCCTGCACGCTAAAATGGTGGCAGGAAAAACGGGTTATGACATCGTTGTTCCTTCTTCGAACTGGGCCAAAATTCAGGGAGAGGGCGGCCTGTTGACAAAGTTGGACAAGAGCAAAATCTCTACGTACGGCAACCTCGATCCTTTCGTGATGAAGAGTTTGGCCTCCATGGATCCTGGCAACCAGTACATCGTTCCCTGGCTGTGGGGAATCACGACTGTCGGAATTAACGTTGACAAGATCAAAGCTGTTTTGGGCAATTTGCCTATGCCGGACAACGCTTGGGATTTGATTTTTAAACCGGAGTATGTCAGCAAAGCTAAATCCTGTGGGGTGTCGGTGCTCGATTCGGGTGACGAACTTTTTCCGGCCGCTCTTCGTTATTTGGGTAAACCTCCTTATAGCCACAATCCAGCAGATTATAAGGAAGCATCCAAGCTGATTGAGTCGATTCGTCCTTACATTACACTGTTCTCCTCATCCGGCTACATAAATGACTTGGCCAGCGGGTCACTCTGTTTGTCGCTTGGCTGGAACGGTGACATGAGTATCGCTAAAGCTCGTGCCAAAGAAGCAAAAAATGGAATTAATATTCAAGTGCTCCTACCCAAGACAGGTGCCGTCATGTTCTTTGACACAATGGCTATTCCTGTCGATGCACCTCATGTTGAAAACGCCTACAAATGGATCAGCTACATTTATCGCCCTGACGTTAACGCCGGCTTGGTAAACAAGGTGTATTACTCTAATCCGATACCTAGCGCAGCCAAGTTCATTAAACCCGAAGTGCTGGCTGACAAAACGGTATTCATGAAACCGGAAGATCTGGCCCGGATGGTTCCTCCTGATATGGTGCCGAGCGACATACGCCGACTGCGTACACGTCTCTACACAACGTTTAAAACTGGCCTCTGATAGTCAGAACAAAAGCGGGAGTGGCTGCGGTCACTCCAGATAACAACTCGGGTAAAGGGAGTGCTGGGTATGGCAGAGACTATTTCGGGTTCTAAAAGTAGTGTCAATGATTCGAGTTTCCTTAGAATCGACCGCTTGAGCAAACATTTTGACGAAGTGGCAGCCGTCGACAATGTTTCGATCGATATACAAAAAGGCGAAATTTTTGCGCTACTGGGATCTTCTGGTTGTGGAAAATCCACCCTTCTGCGCATGTTGGCGGGATTCGAAATGCCCAGCCTTGGAAATATTTTTCTGGATGGGGCAGATATTGCGAAGATGCCCCCTTACGAGAGGCCCATCAATATGATGTTCCAGTCGTATGCGCTTTTTCCTCATCTGACCGTTTGGGAAAACGTTGCCTTTGGCCTCAAGCGCGATGGCATGCCAAAAGAACAGATTGCCGAGCGTGTGGATACGATGCTTGGGATTGTCAAACTTAAACCCTATGCCAAACGCAAGCCTCACCAGCTTTCAGGGGGGCAGCAACAACGTGTAGCATTGGCGCGGTGTCTGGCCAAGAGTCCGAAACTCTTGCTGCTTGACGAACCGTTGGGTGCTTTGGATCGAAAACTAAGGGAGCAGACCCAGTTCGAGTTGGTCAATATCATAAAAAAGGTAGGAGTTACTTGTGTCATGGTAACGCATGATCAGGAAGAAGCCATGATCATGGCAGACCGGATTGCCGTCATGCAGGAAGGCAAATTCCTGCAAGTCGGACATCCCACCCAAATCTACGAAACACCCAGTTGTTTGTTTGTGGCAGGGTTCATTGGGGATGTTAATCTCTTCAAAGGTACGGTTGAAGTCGATCAACCGGATCATGTAATCATCGGTTCTCCGGAATGTAAGCACTATGTCAGCCACGGCATCACGGGTACCTTGGGCATGGAGGTAAGCATAGGCCTGCGTCCTGAAAAAATCTGCCTGCAGAAACACGAACCCACTGATGATCAGCGTGAATCTCCCTCTGAACGCGGATTTAATGTCTCTCAAGGAACAATAGACGGCATTGCCTATTTCGGAAAATTTACTTTATTCCACGTCAAACTGGATAGTGGTATGGTCATCAAGGCTTCACGCGAGAATGCTGCACGGCACGAAGAGCATACGCTGGAACGGGGCGAAAGAGTATATGCGTGGTGGGACGGTAGTGATGTTGTCGTTTTGACTAACTAATCCACAGGAGCCTGGACAATGGACATTGCTAAAAGGGTCGAAAAAAACGGTTTCCTGCGATTCCTCAAACGGGACTGGGGAAAGCGCTCCGTCATAGGAATTCCTTATGTTTTTCTCATTGTGTTTTTTTCACTCCCCTTTCTGGTAGTGCTGAAACTGAGTGTATCTGAGGCGGATGGAATTCATTATGAAGATCTGGCCAGCTATGTCGATGGCATAGTTAACATCAAGATCAAATTATCCAACTACATTTTTCTCAGTACCGATCCACTTTATGTTGAGACTTACTGGTCTTCGGTCAAGTTTGCCACGATCAACACTGTGATCTGTCTGATTATCGGGTATCCCTTTGCCTATTTCATGGCAAGATCGGCTCCCGGCATTCGACCTGCTTTGTTGATGCTTGTATCACTCCCGTTCTGGACTTCATACTTGCTACGAGTCTATGCCTGGAAAGGGTTGCTCGATGACCATGGGGTCTTTAACAATATTTTGATGTGGGCTCACCTGATTGATGAACCGATCAAAATGATGCATACCGGATTTTCAATGACCATCGGTATGGTATATACCTATGTCCCATTCATGATTCTCCCGTTGTATGCTACTCTGGTAAAGATGGATTTGCGCTTGCTGGAGGCAGCCAAAGATCTTGGAGCTACACCGTGGAAGGCTTTCTGGCTGGTGACAGTCCCTCTGTCGAAAAATGGAATCGTCGCAGGTTCGATGCTGGTTTTTATCCCCAGTGTAGGGGAGTATGTGATTCCTGAACTGCTTGGCGGACCCAGCACGTTGATGATCGGACGCGTTCTTTGGGATGAGTTCTTCAGCAACAACGATTGGGCCATGGCCTCCTCGGTTGCAGTAACCATGGTCGGTTTGATCTTGATACCGCTGGTTATTTTCAATAAATATCAGGCCGATTCCGGCGGCGCAAAGGGGGTGTAAGCCATGGATAGCAAGCTCGGTAAAAGTTGGCTGTTAGCAGGATACGTGTTTCTATACCTTCCCATCGTGACGCTGATCGTCTTCTCGTTCAATGATTCGAAGATGGTGACTTTGTGGGGCGGCTTTACTTTCAAATGGTATGGCGTCATTGCCCATGACACTGAGGTGGTAGACGGATTTATTCTGTCCATGAAAGTTGCATTAATGACGGCAACTGCCTCTGTGGTGTTGGGCATGCTCGCTGCGTTTGCCATGGTGCGCTATAAGTCGTTTTTTGGGCGTACCACCTTTGCTGCCCACATCAATGCCCCGCTGGTGGTACCGGAAGTGATTACCGGTTTGTCATTGCTACTTTTCTTCGTAATGTGCGAAAAATTGTTTGGCATGCCTGAACGTGGCATTTTTACAATCTGGGCAGGCCACACTTCGATAGGTAT
>Ga0007854_10001004_pt1 | contig 18320 bp, 16 predicted proteins | sample CryBogCBH12Aug08_FD_60382 | JGI IMG/M metagenome (GOLD analysis project Ga0007854, IMG submission 60382) | Freshwater microbial communities from Crystal Bog, Wisconsin, USA - CBH12Aug08 | ecosystem: Environmental > Aquatic > Freshwater > Lake | place: Crystal Bog, Wisconsin, USA | collected...
GTGGCCGGTGCGGGCGGCGCGGTCGGCGGTCTCGCCGGCGGGCTGCTCACCGGGTGGGCCAACTGGCGCTGGGTCTTCTTCATCAACGTGCCCTTCGGACTCGCCGCCGCGGTGGCCGCCGGGCTCTACCTGCAGGAGAAGCGCAACCGCGACGCCACCGTCAAGCTCGACGTCACCGGAGCGGTCCTGGTCACCGGCGGTCTCACCTCGCTGATCTACGGCGTCGTGAACTCCACCACCTCGAGTTGGACCTCGAGCTCCACCTTGACGTGGCTCTTCGCCGCGGCGGTCATCCTGGTCTTCTTCGGCTTCTGGGAGGCCCGGGTCGCTTCGCACCCCCTCGTGCCCTTTCGCATCTTCCGCTCGCGTCCCCTCAGCGTGGCCAACATCGTGATGCTGCTCGCCGGTGGCGCCTTCTTCGCCATGTGGTACTTCCTCACCTACTACTTCCAGAACATCCTGGGCTACGGGGCGGTCAAGGCCGGGTTCGCCTTCTTGCCGATGGCGATCGGCATCATCGTGGGTGCGCAGTTGAGTTCCCGGCTCCTGGTCAAGGTCGGCGTGCGGCCCCTGCTGCTCGTCGGCGCGGCGATCGCCTCGCTGGGTTTCCTCTGGCTGAGCCGCATCTCGCCCACGAGCTCGTACTGGAGCGACCTCCTCGCCCCGGCCTTCCTGTGCTCCTTCGCCATGGGCCTCCTCTTCGCGCCCCTGGCGACGGCCGCCACCGCCAAGGTCGACCGGGCCGACGCCGGTCTCGCCTCGGGACTGTTGAACAGCGCCCGCCAAGTGGGCGGTTCGCTCTCGCTGGCCGTGCTCGGCACCATCTCCTACGACCGCTTCGCGCAGTACCTGCGCGCCTCGGGCGCCCACCCCACCGCCAAGGTCATCAAGTTCGCCTACGTGTCGGGTTACACCCGCGCCTTCGAGGTCTCGGCCGCCATCACCGTGGTCGCCTTCCTGGTCAGCCTGGCTCTACCCTCCAAGGTGGGCCATCACTCCAGCCACGCCAAGCCCGCGGACGCCGCCGCGGCCGCCTCGGCCGGCGGTCACTAACTCTTAACACTGGCCGGCCTCCCCGACCCCCTAACAGGGGAGTAGTGTCGCTGTGACAGTCTGCGGACCGCCACCACGTCGGAGGTGTCGCGTGCGAGACGGGCTTCAAGGCCAACTACAACAAGGGAGATTCAAATGAAGAGAATTCGTCGCCTCGGCGTGGTGCTGGGCGCCACTTCGCTGGTGCTCGGAACTGTGACGATCGGTGTGGGCGCCTTGAGCGCCACAGCGGCGAGCAAGTTCAAGGCCTGCATCGTGATCGACACCGGTGGCGTGAAGGACAAGTCCTTCAACCAGTCCGCCTACGAAGGTGCTCTCGCCGCGGCGAAGGTCAACACCAACGTGACGGTCTCCTACACCACGTCGACCTCGTCGGCCGACTACACGCCCGAGATCAACACCTTCGAGCACCAGGGTTGCGGCATCATCGTCACCGTCGGCTTCTTGATGGACTCGGCCACCGCCGCGGCCGCCAACGCTGCCCCGAACCAGAAGTTCGCCATCGTGGACGACGCTCCGACGACCACGTCGCACAACGTGCTGGCGCTGCAGTACGAGACCGACCAGGCCGCCTTCCTCGGTGGTTACCTCGACGCCGCGACCTCGAAGTCGGGCATCGTGGCGACCTACGGTGGCATGGCCTTCCCGTCGGTCACCATGTACATGAGCGGCTTCGTCGCCGGCGTGCGCTACTACGACAAGACCACCGGCAAGAAGGTCAAGGTCCTGGGCTGGGTGCCCAAGGGCATCTGCTCGCTGGCGTCGTGCAACGGGACCGGACAGTTCGTCGGCAACTTCACCTCGCAGACCGACGGCAAGTCGATCACGGCGAACTTCTTCTCCCAGGGCGCGGACATCGTGTTCCCGGTGGCGGGTTCCGTGGGACTGGGCTCGGTCGTCGCGGCGAAGCAGGCCGGTGCCGGACACCACGTCACCTGGGTGGACTCCGACGGCTGTGGCCTCGACCCCACCGAATGCCGCTGGTACAACGCGAGCGTTGAGAAGGGCGTCGGCGCCTCGGTGAAGGCCGCCATCCTGGCCGCCGCCGGTGGCACCTTCAAGGGCGGCACCTACCACGGCACGCTGTCCAACGGCGGCACCTTGTTGCAGCTCGACACCTCGGGCGCGTCGGCGGCCCTCAAGGCCACCCTGGCCAAGATCACCCGCGGCGTCGAGCGCAAGACCATCTCGATCCAGCCCACGGCCTACCCCGCGGTGAACTAACCAACGCATCAGGCAGTATTCGCACAAAGCCCCGGATCTTTCGAGGTCCGGGGCTTTGTGCTGACTACGATAGGAACTCATGCGCGTCGAACTGAAGGGGATAACGAAGAAGTTCGGTTCCTTCACCGCCAACGACCGCATCAGCTTGACCGTCGAGCCCGGGCAGATCCACTGCCTGCTCGGTGAGAATGGCGCCGGTAAATCCACGCTGATGAACGTTCTGTTCGGCATGCTGCACGCCGACGAGGGCGAGATCCTCATCAATGGCGAGCCCGTCCGCTTCGCCAACTCCGGCGAGGCCGTGCGCCACGGGATCGGCATGGTCCACCAGCACTTCATGCTGGTGCCCGTCTTCACCGCCGCCGAGAACGTCGTGCTGGGCTTCGAGCCCACCAAGTCCTTCAACCGCCTCGACCACAAGAGCGCCAACGCGCGGATCCTCGAGCTCTCCGAGAAGTACGGCCTCGACGTCAATCCCGAGGCCATCGTGGAGAATCTCTCGGTCGGACTCCAGCAGCGCGTGGAGATCTTGAAGGCCCTGAGCCACGACGCGGAGCTCCTCATCCTGGACGAGCCGACCGCCGTCTTGACGCCGCAGGAGATCGACGCCCTGATGGAGATCATGCGCTCCCTGGCCCGCGACGGCAAGAGCATCTTGTTCATCACCCACAAGCTCAAGGAAGTCCGCGCCGTCGCCGACGTCATCACGGTGATCCGTCAGGGCCAGGTCATCGACACGGTTCCCGCGACCGAGACCGAGAGCCAGCTGGCCGCCCTCATGGTCGGACGCGAGGTCAACCTCACGGTGCGCAAGGAGGAGACCCAGCTCGGCGACGTCGTCCTCGAACTGCGCGACGTGGTGGTGCGCGACGACCGCGGACTGAGCGTCGTCAACGGCGTGTCCCTCGAGGTGCACGCCGGGGAGATCGTGACCTTGGCCGGGGTCCAGGGCAACGGCCAGACCGAACTGGCGGAGGCGATCGCCGGACTGCGACACGTCGAGTCGGGCACCATCACGCTGCGGGGCACCGACATCACGAACCAGTCACCGCGCGCGATCCTCGACGCCGGCCTCGGCCACGTGCCCGAGGACCGCCAGCGCGACGGTCTGGTCATGTCGATGAGCGTGGCCGACAACCTCGTCCTCAACACGCCGCGTCGCGCCCCCTTCGCCCGCCGGGGAACGCGCAACCTCGCCGCGGTCGCCGCCAATGCGGCCGACCTGGTGGAACGCTTCGACATCCGCACCGGAGGGGTCGACGCGATGGCGAGTTCCTTGTCCGGCGGCAACCAGCAGAAGGTCATCGTGGCCCGCGAGTTGTCGCGTCCGCTGACCTGTCTCATGGCCTCGCAGCCGACTCGCGGACTCGACGTGGGCTCCATCGAGTACGTCCACCGCCAGATCGTCAACGAGCGCAACCAGGGCATGGGCGTCTTCATCATCTCCTCCGAGCTCGATGAGGTCCTCGCCCTGGGCGACCGCATCGCGGTGATGTACGCCGGCAAGATCAACGGCATCGTCGGTCCCTCGACGAGCCGCGAGGATATCGGTCTGATGATGGCTGGATCTACAGTGGGCGAGCATGTCTGATCTCAACGCGGTCCTCGCGGCGACGCAGGGCGGCGACTCGGCGACGTCCAAGTTCAATTCCGGTTTCGCGCGATTCGCCTCGCGCTACAACTCCACCAGTCCGGTCATCCTCACCCTGCTGGCGCTCATCCTGGGCTTCCTCATCGGTGCGGTCATCATCATGGCGACCTCGGCGGCCGTGCTCGACGCCTGGCGCCACAGCGCGCACCACCTGGGTTACATCCCCAGCGCCCTCAAGATCTCCTTCGACAACGTGGCGGCCGCCTACCGCGCCATGTTGACCGGCGCGGTCATCAATCCCAGCCAGCTCTGGCACTCCCTCACCACGGGCACGGGATGGGACACCACGATGACCCCCCTGTCGGAGACGCTCACCTACGCCACCCCGCTGATCATCGCCAGCATCGGGGTGGGCATCGCCTTCCAGACCGGCATCTTCAACATCGGCGCCAACGGCCAGGCCATCCTCGGCGGCGTCCTGGGGACCGCGGTGGGGTCGCTGATCCACTGCCCGATGATCATCCACCTGCCCCTGCTCCTCGTGGCGGGCGTCGCCGGCGGCGCCGTCTGCGGTCTCGTCCCGGGCATCCTCAAGGCCTACACCGGCGCCCACGAAGTCATTGTCACCTTGATGTTCAACTACGTGGTGAACGCCATCTTGCTCTACGCCGTCCTCTCGACCGCCCTGCAGTTGCCGGGGCAGTCCAACGACATCTCGCGCACCATCGACTCCTCGGCCTTCCTCGACCCCCTCTTCGGCGCCAAGTCCGGCCTGCGCGTGAGTTACGGCATCGTGGTCGCCGCGGCCGTCGTCGTCTTCGCCATCTGGTTCTTGAAGCGCTCCTCGCTGGGTTTCGACTTCCGCGTCACCGGCGCCAACCCCAACGCCGCGCGGGCGTCGGGCATCAACCCAAAGTGGATCGTGATCAGCGTCTTCCTCGTCTCGGGTGGCTTGGCGGGCCTGGCGGGGGCCGTCCAGATGGCCTCCACCACCCACTACATCGACGGCGGCTTCCTCATCGGCAGCGCGGGCATCGGTTTCACCGCGATCACCATCGCGCTGCTCGGTCGCCTCCAGCCCATCGGCATCGTGTGGGGTTCCCTCCTCTTCGCCGCGCTCAACGTCGGCGGACGTTCCATGCAGGCGGCGACGGGAATCCCGCTCGACCTGGCCACCATCATCCAGTCGGTCGTCGTGCTCTTGGTGGCGAGTCCCGTGCTGATCAAGGAGATCTACCGTCTGCGCAACGGGGGTCAGTCCTTCCAGATGTCGACGAAGGGTTGGAGCTCGTGAGCATCGACACCGCAGCCCCCACGGCGCCGGCCGAGGCGCCCGACCTCAAGGCCCCCGTCGGACGCCGCCGGACCATCGGGGTCCTCATCATCATCCTCGGCGCCTTCGTCGGCCTGGTCTTCGGCGTGGCGGTCACGGGTTCGGCGCACTCGGTGCTCACCTTCACCCCGGTCAACATCTCCTCGAACGCGCCCTGGCACCTGGGGAACCTGACGGTCGTCACCCGGTGGGCCAACGTGCTCCTGGGCCTGGTCACCGTGGCCATCGGCGTGGAGACCTACCTGCGCCGGCCGTCGGGGGCCCTCGTGCGATTCGGCGTCGGCGGCGTCCTCTTCTTCTTCGCCCTCTTGCTGTGGGCCTGTCGCCAGCCCGGACCCGCGCCGATCGGCACCGTCAACCTGACCTCGGTGCTCGTCGGATCGACCGGCATCATCATGGTCCTGATCTACGGCTCGCTCTCGGGCGTGCTCTGCGAGCGCTCGGGCGTCGTCAACATCGCCATCGAGGGACAGTTCATCGGCGGCGCCGTGGCGGGCGCGATGGTGGATTCGGTCACCAACAGCTTCTGGCTGGCCGCGGTGGTGGGGATCCTCATCGGGGGACTCATCGGCTGGCTCCTCGCCTTGCTCGCCGTGCGCTACATCGCCGACCAGATCATCATCGGTGTGGTCATCGTCACCTTGATGAGCGCGATGTCGAGCTACCTCAACATCCAAGTGCTCGCCCCCTACCCCAACCTCAACGTCGGCAACCTGCCCTCGAACGTCGCCATCCCACTGCTCTCGAAGATCCCCATCCTCGGGCCCACCCTCTTCAACCAGAACATGTTCTTCTACGCGGCGGTGGTCCTGGTGGCGCTGATCAGCTTCGGCCTCTTCCGCACGCGCTGGGGACTGCGGGTGCGCTCGGTGGGCGAGCACCCCAAGGCCGCCGAGTCGGTCGGGATCAACGTCGCCCGGGTGCGCTACTCCACCGTCATGCTCGGCGGCGCGGTGGCCGGCCTCGGCGGGGTCGGCTTCATGGCCGTGCAGGGTCAGTTCCAGCCCGGCATCACCTCGGGATACGGCTACATCGCCCTGGCCGCCATGATCTTCGGCAAGTGGAAGCCCTCGGGCGCCGTGGTCGCCTCCATCATCTTCGGACTGTCGGCCTACCTGGTCGACTCGCTGCAGAGCTATTCGGTGCCGGTGCCGACCGAGATCTTGACGATGTTCCCCTACCTCATCACCATCGCCGTCGTCGCGGGCTTGATCGGTCGGGTGCGCCCGCCGGCCAACGACGGCGTCCCCTACAAGCGGGACTGACCGCGGCTGCCCAGTCCCGCCACCACCACGGCGGCGGCGTCCATGGCTCGCCGCAGACACTCCCCGACGTCGGCTCCCGCCAAGCGGCCCGCCAGGTAGGTCCCGGTCGCGCAGTCGCCCGCGCCCGTGGTGTCGAGGGCGTCGACGTGCACCGCCGGCGCGCTCCACATCCTCTCCTGGCGGCGCACCAGGGCCCCTCGCGAGCCGCGGGTGACCAGCGCCTCGTCCCAGCGGCTCGCCAGCGTCGTCAGCGCGGCCTCCACGTCCTCGGCCCCCGAGAGCGCGAGGGCCTCCTCCTCGTTGGCGAACACCATGGAGGCGCCGCTCGCCGCCGCGACGAAGAGTTCCGCGCCCAACTGGCGCAACGGCTCCACCGAACAGACGTCGACCGAGGTCGAGACCCCCGCGTCGCGAGCCATCGCGAGCAGCGTCGTCACCAGCGGTCGGGTTCGCGGATCGAGCACGCTGTAGCCCGAGACGTGCAGGTGGGCGAAGTCCTCTTCGAGCAGCGCGCTCAGGTGCGCCAGCGAGAGGTCGGAGTTGACACCGCGGTCGGTCATCATGGCGCGCTCGGCGTCGGCGCCCACCAGCGCCACCACGACGCCGGTCGCGCCGGGGTGGACCTCGAGGCGCGCGCGCACCGCGGAGGCCTCGAGTTCGCGACGGAAGAGTTCGCCGGCCGCGTCGTCCCCCACCGCCGCCGCGTACTCGACCCGCACCGACGCGTCGGCGGCGGCCAGGGCCACCGCGAGGTTCGCGGCCGCGCCGCCGCGGCCGAGGCGCACCCGCGCCGGGGTGTCGCTGGTGGGCGCCAGGGGACCGAGGGGGCGCACCACCACGTCGAGCATGGCGTCGCCCACGACCAGGACGCGCACGCTCACCTCGAAAGTTCGGCCAGCGCGACGGCGATGTCCGCGGCCACCGAGGCGTTGGCGACGACGAGGTCACGGTTCACCCGGACGCTCTGGCCCCCGGTGTAGCGGGCGAACTCGGCCAGCACCACCGGGGTGACCTCCTTGCCGCTGGCGCCCACGGCGTCGGCGTGGGCGAGCGCGGCCGCCAGGGCCTCGTCGTGCAGCGCGCCGTCGAGCTGGAGCTCCTCCGCCACCGGGTTCGCGACCAAGAAGCCGGTCGGCGACCAGTGGCGGTGCGCCGCGAAGGCCGCGGCGGCGTCGGCGGCGGAGTCCAGTCGCCAGTCGAGGTCGAAGCCCGCGTCGCTGCGGTAGAAGCCCGGGAAGCGGCTGGTGCGGAAACCGGTCACCGGCACCCCCAGGGAATCGAGGCGTTCGAGGGTGGCGCCGATGTCGAGGATGGACTTCACTCCCGAGGCGACCACCAGCACCGGGGTGCGCGACAAGGCCGTCAGGTCCGCCGACTCGTCGAAGCTGCGCTGCGCGTCGCGGTGCACGCCGCCGAGCCCGCCGGTGGCCATGACGGAAATCCCCGCGTAGTGCGCCGCGGCGATAGTGCCCGCCACGGTGGTGGCGCCGTCGTGGCGCAGGCCGACGGCGAGCCCCAGGTCGCGGGCCGAGAGCTTGGCGCTGTGGCGGCTCGGATCGGCCAGGTCCTCGAGGCTGCGCGCGTCGAGGCCCACGCGCAGCTCGCCGTCGATGACGGCGATGGTGGCGGGCACCGCGCCGGCGTCACGGATGACGGCTTCGCACTGCGCGGCCACCTCGAGGTTGACGGGCGCGGGCAGGCCGTGGACCACGATGGTGGTCTCGAGGGCGACGACCGCGCGGCCCTCGGCGAGGGCGGTCGCCACTTCGTCGTGGACGTGCAGGTAGGGAGTGCGAGAGGCAGTCATATGGGCCGAAGTGTACCCCGGTTGGCGCCGGTCGCCCGGGCGGGTTCTCTAGGCTGACGGCGTGGAGCCCTCGAGCCAGTCCGACCAGCGCGCCCGCTCGGTTCTGCGTCTCGAGCGCCTCACCGTGGCCGTGGCCGCCGGTGAGGCGCTCGCCGCCCTCGCCAGTGGCCTGGTGGCGGGTTCGGTGGCCCTGGTGGCCTTCGGCGCGGACTCGCTCATCGAGATGCTCAGCGCCCTGGTGGTGCTCTCGCAGCTGTCCGCCCTCGTGCACGCGCGCGAATCTCGCCGCGTCAGCCCCCACCGCTCGCACCGTCTCCTCGCGCTGCTCTTCTTCGCCCTGGCCCTCTACGTCACCCTGAGCGCCGTCCTCGCCCTGGTGAGCGCGCACCACGCGCACGAGAACGCCCTGGGCGTGGGGGTGAGCGCGGTGTCGAGCCTGGCGATGCCCCTGCTCGCCTGGCGCAAACGGCGCGGCGCGCGATCGCTGCGCGAGGACGGGTTCGTGGCCCTCGCCCGTCTGGTGGCCGCCGACGCCGCCGAGACGCTATTGTGCGCGACGCTCGCCGTCGCCACCCTGGCGGGGGTGGTCCTCGCCGCCTGGCACTGGTGGTGGGCCGACCCGATCGCCAGCCTCGTGGTGGTCTACTTCGCCCTGGTCGAGGGCCGAGAGGCCTGGGCCTGCGACCCCGACTAGCCAGTCCGCGCCCTGGGGGCGAGGGCTACTGTTGAAGAGTGAACGAGCACCCTTGCGTTGACTGGCCCGAACTTCGCCGCCTCGCGCGCGAGGCCACGACACGCTCCTACGCCCCCTATTCGCACGTGCGCGTGGGGGCGGCCGCCCTCGTCGACAGCGGGGTCGTCGTGGTGGGCTCCAACGTCGAGAACGCCAGCTACGGTCTCACCCTGTGCGCCGAGTGCTCCCTGGTGAGCGACTTGATCCGCCACGGCGGCGGCCGCTTGGTGGCCCTGAGCGTGGTGGCCGGCGACGGTGAGCCCATCGCGCCCTGCGGTCGCTGTCGCCAGGTCCTCTACGAGCACGGCGGGGCCGACTTGGTCATCGACCAGGGCGAGGGCGCGAGCCTCACCCTGGCGGAGCTGCTGCCCCACGCCTTCGGGCCCGAGGACCTACCGACCAGGAGCACGCCATGAGCTTTTCCGCCGTTGACATCATCACCACCAAGCGCGACGGGGGGACCCTCTCGGACGAGGCGATCGAGTGGATGCTCAACGCCTACGTCAGCGGCGCGGTGGCCGACGAGCAGGTGTCGGCGCTGCTCATGGCCATCTTCTTCCAGGGGCTCGACCCGCGCGAGCTGGCCCGGTGGACCGACGTGATGATCGCCTCGGGCGAGCGCCTGGACCTGTCGCGCCTCTCGCGGCGCACGGTGGACAAGCACTCCACCGGCGGCGTCGGCGACAAGATCTCGCTGATCCTCACGCCCCTCGTCGCCGCCTGCGGCGCGGCCATGCCGCAGCTCTCGGGACGCGGTCTGGGCCACACCGGCGGCACCCTCGACAAGCTCGAGTCCATTCCCGGCTGGCGCGCCAACCTCTCCAACGACGAGGCCCTCGCCCAACTCGAGGAGATCGGCGCCGTCATCTGCGCCGCCGGCGCGGGCTTGGCCCCCGTCGACCGCAAGCTCTACGCCCTGCGCGACGTGACCGGCACCGTCGAGTCCATCCCCCTCATCTCCTCGTCCATCATGTCGAAGAAGATCGCCGAGGGCACCGAGGCCCTGGTGCTCGACGTCAAGGTGGGACGCGGCGCCTTCATCAAGACCCTGGAACGCGCGCGCGAGTTGGCCACCACCATGGTGGGCCTGGGCACCTCGCACGGCGTGGCCACCGTCGCCCAGTTGACCGCCATGAACCAGCCCCTCGGCGTGGCGGTGGGCAACGCCCTCGAGGTCATCGAGTCGGTGGACGTGCTGCGCGGGGCCGGTCCCGAGGACGTGCGCGAACTGACCCTGTCGCTGGCGCGCACCATGCTCGAACTCGTCGACATCCACGTCGACCCGGCCAGCAAGCTCGACGACGGCACGGCCTACGAGGTCTACTGCGCCATGATCGCCGCCCAGGGCGGCGACCCGAGCGCCGAGCTGCGTCCGGCCGCCCACCATCACGTGGTCACCGCCGCCCACGACGGCATCGTCCAGTCCGTCGACGCGCTCGGCGTCGGGATCGCGGCCTGGCGCCTCGGCGCGGGACGCGCGCGCAAGGAGGACCCGGTCAGCGCGGGCGCCGGCGTCAAGTGCCTGGTGCGCGAGGGCGACTACGTGGTCGCCCACCAGCCCCTCTTCGAACTCTTCGCCGACGACGTGGAGCACCTCGAGCGCGGCATGGCCACCATCGAGAACGCGGTCAGCCTGGGCGACCACCCCGCCCCGGCCGAATCCATCTTGATCGAGCGCATCACCGCCTGAGCCCGTGCGCGCAGGTCCGCCTTGGCTAGCCTGTCGCTATGTCAACGACGCCATTAACGCCTGAACGCATCCTCGCCGCGCCCAAAGTCCTCCTGCACGACCACCTCGACGGCGGCGTTCGCCCCGCCACGGTCCTCGAACTCGCCCGCGAGATCGGCTACTCGGGCCTGCCCACCGGCGACGTCGACGAGCTGGCCCGCTGGTTCGTGGCCGACGCGCCGGGCAGCGACCTGGTGCGCTACCTCGAGGGATTCGCCCACACCATCGCGGTGATGCAGACCAAGGACCAGCTCGAACGCGTGGCCAGCGAGACCGCCTACGACCTGGCCCTCGACGGCGTCGTCTACGCCGAGATCCGCTTCGCCCCCGAACTGCACCAGCAGCAGGGACTGAGCCTCGACGAGGTCGTGGAGTCGGTGCTGGCGGGTTTCGCCCACGGCACCGCCCAGGCCCGCGCCCGGGGCAAGCACATCATCGTGCGCACGCTGGTCTCGGCCATGCGCCAGGCGCACCGCAGCGAGGAGATGGCCGCCCTGGCGGTCAGGTACCGCGACGCCGGGGTCTGCGGCTTCGACATCGCCGGACCCGAGGACGGCTTCCCGCCCACCGAGCACCTGCCCGCCTTCCACCTCATCCAGCGCGAGAACTTCCACATGACCATCCACGCCGGCGAGGCCTTCGGCCTGCCCTCGATCTGGGAGGCGGTGCAGTTCTGCGACGCCGAGCGCCTCGGCCACGGCGTGCGCATCGTCGACGACATCACCCGCGTGGGCGACGAGTACCGTCTGGGCCGCCTGGCCAGCTTCGTGCGCGACCGGCGCATCCCCCTGGAGGTCTGCCCGACGTCGAACGTCCACACCGGCGCCGCGTCCAGCCTGGCGGAGCACCCCATCGAGCTGCTGCGTCAACTGCGCTTTCGCGTGACCCTCAACACCGACAACCGACTGATGAGCGGCATCACGCTCTCGAGCGAATTCGCGGCCTGCGCGGAGGCCTTCGGCTGGACCCTGGAGGACATGGAGTGGCTGACGCTCAACGCCGCCAAGAGCTCCTTCTACCAATTCGACCAGCGCCTCGCGCTGATCAACCACGTGATCAAGCCCGGTTACGCCGCGCTGCGCGCCGAAGCCGCCCGCTAGCCCTCGAGCGACAGGAGCCGCGCGAGGTCGGCGCGGATGGCGTCGAGCCGGGTCCGGCAGCGCTCGCGCTCGCCCGACAGGTCCTCGGGCGAGGGGGCGCCGACGACCTCGAGGTAGGCCTTGAGCTTGGGTTCGGTGCCCGAGGGGCGCACCACGACGCGCCCGGTCGCCCCGAGACGCCAGATCAGGCCCTCGGTGGGGGCGAGGCCGAGCGCCCCGCTCTCGAGGTCCACCACCTCGCTCACCGCGAGGCCGCCCAGGGTGCTCGGAGGGGTCGCGCGCACCCGGGCCATCACCGCGCTCAGGACCTCGCGGCCGCGGGGCGGGGCGACCCGCAGCGACAGCTGGGCGCCCGCGTGGACGCCGTAACGCTCCTCGAGCTCGTCGAGGCGGTCGAGCAGCGTCAGCCCGTGTCGACGAAGGTCGTGCGCCAGGCGCGCCAAGGCCAGGGCCGCCGAGAGCCCGTCCTTGTCGGCCACGCTCGGATCGACCGCGAAGCCCAGGGCCTCCTCGTAACCGAAGGCCAGGCGCCCCGCGGGCGCCGCCTTGGTGATCCACTTGAAGCCGGTCAGGGTGGTGGCGTAGGACACGCCGGCGCGCTCGGCCATCTTCTCGAGCATGGTGGAGGACACGATGGACGTGGCGACCACGTCGTGCTCGCCGGCCTCGGCCAGGGCCACCGAGCCGAGCAGCCAGCCGATCTCGTCGCCGCGCAGCACCCGCCACGAGCCGTCGGGTCGCGCCACCGCGGCCCCCAGGCGGTCGGCGTCGGGGTCGTTGGCGATCACCAGGTCCGAGGCGCTGCTCGTCGCCAGCGCCAGGGCCGCGTCGAGCACGCCGGCCTCCTCGGGGTTGGGAAAGGGCAGCCCCGGGAACTCCGCGTTGGGGCGGAACTGCTCGGGCACCGGGTGCACGCGCGAGAAGCCGGCGCGCGCGAAGAGCTCGGTGCAGAACTCCCCGCCCACGCCGTGCATGGGGGTGTAGGTGATGGTCAGATCGCTCGCGCTCACGCCGAAGCGCGCGACCATGTGCTCGCGGTAGGACTCGAGGACGCCCTCGTCCACCCAGTGGTGCAGGGGCGAGTCGCGATTCCCCAAGGCGGCGGTCGTCGCCTCGCTGGCGTGGCGCTCGACGATGGCGTCGTGGGGGGCGATGATCTGCGAGCCGTCGGGTCCGTAGAGCTTGTAGCCGTTGTCCGCCGGCGGGTTGTGGCTGGCGGTGATCATGATGCCCGCCGCCGCCTGGAGGGCTTGGAGGGCGTAGGCGGTGAGGGGCGTCGGCAGCGGCCGGGGCATCTCGTGCACGACCACGCCCGCCCCCAGCAGCACGGCCACCACCTCGTCGTTGAAGGCCTCCGAGCCGTGGCGCGCGTCACGGCCCACCACGACGCCGCGCGCGGCGTCCACGCCGATCTCCTCGAGCCAGGCCACCACGCCCTGGGTCGCGCGGCGCACGGTGGCGCGGTTCATGCCCGCGGGCCCGGCCATCTCGGGACCGCGCAGCCCGGCCGTGCCGAAGCTCAGGGGTTCGTCGAAGCGGCGATGTAGCTCGGCCTCGTCGCCCGCGGCGAGGAGCCGCTCGAGCGTGGCGCGGTCGTTCGCGTCGGGGTCGACGACGAGCCACGCGGCCACGCGCGCGGCGAGGTCACTCATAGGACGGGCAGGAGGCGCGCCAAGAGCTCGCCGAGGGCGCCCGCGGCCTGCTGGCCGGCCTCGAGGACCTCGAGGTGGCTGAGCGGCGCCGAGGCCACTCCGGCGGCCAGGTTCGACACGAGGCTCAGCCCGAGGACCTCGGCGCCCATGTGGCGCGCGGCGATGGCCTCGAGCACCGTCGACATGCCCACCAGGCTCGCGCCCATGGTGCGCGCCATCGCGACCTCCGACGGCGTCTCGTAGTGGGGTCCGCGAAAGCCGGCGTAGACGCCCTCGGTGAGCTCGGGGGCCACCGTGCGCACCGCCGCGCGCAGGCGCGCGCTGTAGAGGTCGGTCAGGTCCACGAAGCGCGAGCCGTAGGGCTCGGGCGGCGCGGCCCCCTCCATCGGCGAGGTGGCGGTCAGGTTGATGTGGTCGCGGATGACCACGACCGAGCCGGCCGCCACGGCCGGGTCGATGCCGCCGCAGGCGTTGGTGAGCACCACCGTCTTCGCCCCCGCCGCGATCACCGTGCGCACCGGGTGGGCGACCTGGTCGGCCGTGTTGCCCTCGTAGAGGTGCACCCGTCCCGAGACCAGGGCGAGCGTCTTGTCGGCGACCTTGACCGAGAAGATCTGGCCGGCGTGGCCGACCACCGTGGGGGCGACGAAGCCGCGCAGGGTCCCGGTCGCCACCTCGGCGAAGGGGGTGCCCAGTCCGAGCGCGCCCTCCTTCCAGCCCGAGCCGAGCACGATGGCCAGGTCGTAGGAGTCCACGCCCGAGCGCACGCGCAGTTCGTCGGCGGCCTGGATGGCGAGTTCGTAGGGGTTGCTCATCATTGTCCAATCGTGTGCCAGACCGTGGTGGTCTCGACAAAGGTTCGAAGTCGGCGCAGAGGATTCTCCTCGCCGTCGCCGCGCTCGCGGTACACCCGCTTGATGGAAGCGGCGCCGAGGCGCGCCAGCTCGTCGCCCAACTCACCGGCCCCCGTGAGGTCCAGTCCGTCGACGTCCTCGTGGGAGGCGAGGTGCGGGGCCAGCTCGGCCAGGTGGCCGGTCAGGACGTTGAGGACGCCGCCGGGCAGGTCGCTCGTCACGCTGCACTCGGCGAGGATGATGGCCGGCGTCGGCCGCGTCTCGCTGGCCAGCGCCACCACCGCGTTGCCCGCGCACATCGGAGCGGCCACCACGTCGACGAAGCCCTCCAGGGAGGACCGCGTCGGCGCCACCACGCCGATGACGCCGCTGGGCACCGGCAGCGAGAAGTTGAAGAAGGGGCCGGCGACGGGGTTGGCCCCGCCCAGGACCTGGGTGACCTTGTCGGTCCAGCCCGCGTACCACACGAGGCGGTCGATGGCTCGCGCGACCGAGGCCTGCGCCTCGCGCTTCTTGAGGCCCTCGGCGAGCTGCACGTGCTCGGCCAGCTCGCTCGAGCGCGACTCGGCCATCTCGGCCCAGCGGTAGAGCACCTGGCCGCGGTTGTAGGCCGTCGCCTTCCACCAGGTGGCCTGCGCTCCTCGCGCGGCTAGCACCGCCTCGCGCAGGTCCTTGCGCGAGGCCTGGGCGGCGTTGGCGAAGAAGTCGCCCGACGCCGAGCGCACTTCGTAGCTGCGTCCGGATTCTGAGCGCGGGAAGGCGCCCTTCACCACGAGCTTGTAGGTCTTCTTGACGTCGAGTCGCTCAGACATTGAGGTAGGCCTCCAGACCGTGGCGGCCGCCCTCGCGGCCGAAGCCCGATTCGCGCACCCCGCCGAAGGGGCTCGAGGGATCGAACTTGTTGTAGGTGTTGGCCCAGATGACCCCGGCGCGCAGGCGCTGCGCGACCCACAGCGTGCGACTGCCCTTCTCGCTCCACACGCCGCAGGCCAAGCCGTAGTTGGAGTTGTTGGCCTTGGCCACCGCCTCCTCGGGCGTGCGGAAGGTCAGCACCGACAACACGGGGCCGAAGATCTCCTCGCGCGCGATGCGGTGGCTCTGGGCCACGTCAGCGAAGACCGTCGGCGCGAACCAGTAGCCCTTGGACGGCAGGGCGCAGGCGGCCTGGTAGCGCACCGCGCCCTCGCGCTCGCCGGCGTCGGTCAGTTCGGTGATGCGCGCCAACTGCGCGGCGGAGTTGATGGCGCCCACGTCGGTGTTCTTGTCCATGGGGTCGCCGACGCGCAACTGGTCGACGCGACGCAGCAGGCGCCGCAGCACCTCGTCGGCCACCGACTCCTGCACCAAGAGGCGCGATCCGGCGCAGCAGACGTGCCCCTGGTTGAAGAAGATGCCGTCGATGATGCCCTCGATCACCTCGTCGATGGGCGCGTCGTCGAAGACGATGTTGGCGCCCTTGCCCCCGAGCTCGAGGGTGAGCCGCGTCGAGCGGCCGGCCAGGCGCTCCTGGATCAGCCGCCCCACCTCGGTCGAACCGGTGAAGGCGATCTTGTCGACCCCCGGGTGCGCCACCAGGGCCGCACCCACGTCGCCGTCGCCGGTCACGATGTTCACGACGCCCTCGGGCAGACCGGCCTGCTGGAGGATCTCGGCCAGCGCCAGGGCGCTCAGTGGCGTGGTCTCGGCCGGCTTCAACACGCAGGTGTTGCCGGCGGCGAGGGCCGGCGCCAACTTCCAGGCCGCCATGAGCAGGGGGAAGTTCCAGGGGATGATCTGCCCGGCCACGCCCACGGGGGCCGGGTTCGGACCGAAGCCGGCGTAGTCGAGCTTGTCGGCCCACCCCGCGTAGTAGAAGAAGTAGGCCGCGGCCAGGGGCACGTCGATGTCGCGGGTCTCGCGGATGGGCTTGCCATTGTCGAGGGTCTCCACCACCGCGAGCTCGCGGGCGCGCTCTTGGATCAGGCGCGCGATGCGGTACAGGTACTTGGCGCGCTCGGCGCCGCTGGTCTTGCGCCACACCTTGTCGTAGGCGCGCCGCGCGCTGGCCACCGCCGCGTCGACGTCTAAGGAGGAGGCCTGGGCCACCGTCGCCAGGGTCTCCTCGGTGGCCGGATTGATCGAAGCGAACTGCTGGTGGGCCTCGGGGGCCGTGAACTCTCCGTCCACGAAGAGGCCGTAGCTCGGCCGCAGGCGAGCGAGGGCGGCCGATTCGGGCGCCGGGTCGTAGTCGAGGCCGCCCAGGTCGGAGCGAAGCGCGTCGTCGGTCATGTCAGTCCCCTGAGAACTCGTCGGGCCGCACGTAGGTGCCCGTGCGTTGCTTGAGCCGCTGCATCAAGAGGTCGTTGAGCAAGGACGAGGCGCCGAAGCGGAAGTACTCGGGGCTCAGCCAGGCCGCTCCGGCGGTCTCGTTGACGACGACCAGGTACTTCAGCGCGTCCTTGGTGGTGCGGATGCCGCCGGCCACCTTGACGCCCACCAGCTGACCGGTCTGCTCGGCGAAGTCGCGGGCCGCCTCGAGCATCACCAGCGCCACGGGCAAGGTGGCGTTGACCCCCACCTTGCCGGTCGAGGTCTTGATGAAGTCGGCGCCGGCCAGCATGGCGATCCAGCTGGCGCGTTTGACGTTGTCGTAGGTGACGAGCTCGCCGGTCTCCAGGATCACTTTGAGGTGCGCGGGACCGCAGGCGGCCTTGACCGCCACGATCTCGTCGAAGACCTGGCCCCAGCGTCCGGCGAGGAAGGCGCCGCGGTCGATGACCATGTCGATCTCGTCCGCCCCCGCGTCGACGGCCTCCGTGACGTCGAGCAGCTTCACCGCCATCGACGCCCGACCCGAGGGGAAGGCCGTGGCCACCGAGGCGACCGCGACGCTCGAACCCTCGAGGTACCGCCGCGCGGACGCCACCAGGTCGGGGTAGACGCAGACCGCGGCGACGGACGGGACCTCATCGTTCGAGGGGTCCGGTCGCATCGCCTTCACGCAGAGCGAGGAGACGCGCCCGGGGGTGTCGGCGCCCTCGAGGGTGGTGAGGTCCACCATGGAGATCGCCAGGTCGATGGCGCGTCGCTTGGTGGAGGTCTTCAAGGAGCGCGTGGACAGTTTCGCCACGCGGCTCTCGGCGCCCACCTGGTCGACGCCGCTCAGCGCCCCGACGACGCCACGCAACTCGGCCTCGTTGCGCACGCTCGGCACCGACACCACCGCGGGGATCACCACGCCGCGCTCGGGGTCGGAGAACATGCGAAGGGGAGTGAGGCTCACTTAGTCGAGGCTATCAACGTCGCCAGTGGCGAACCCAGTCGGGACTAGGCGAAGCGCGGCAACTGGCCGGCCGCGCGGCGCTCGGCCAGGGTGGGCGCCGCGGCGTCCTTCTCGCTGAGGATGGCCTCGCCGCTGAGGGCCCAGGGCACGTTGATCTCGGGGTCCATGGGGTGGATCTCGAGCTCGTGGGGCGCGTCGTAGGGCGAGGACAGGAGATAGGAGAGCGCCGCCGTCTCAGACGTCACGCAGAAGCCGTGGGCCACGCCGGCCGGCAGGACGACCGTGGTCCCCTGGTCGGCCGCCAGCGACACCGTCACCACGGCCCCGAAGGTCGGCGACCCCTCGCGGATGTCGACGATGACGTCGTCGAGGGCGCCGTAGACGCAGGTCACCACCTTGGCCTGGCCGCGCGGGGCGAGCGAGTAGTGCAGCCCGCGCACCACGTTGCGCACCGACATCGAAAGATTGGACTGCTCGGCGGAGAAGCTCACGCCGGCGACCTCGAAGTCGCTCAACTTGAACCACTCGCGAAAGAAGCCGCGGTCGTCGCCGAAGACCCGCGACTCGGCCACGTAGAGGCCGACGATGTCGAGTTCGCGCAGGTTCACATCGCCCCCTTGATCGGACGCCACCAGGACTCGTTGTCGTGGTACCACTGCACGACCGCGGCCAGGCCCGCCTCGAAGGGGACCTGGGGGGCGTAGCCCAGTTCGGTGG
>Ga0007854_10001007_pt1 | contig 18298 bp, 18 predicted proteins | sample CryBogCBH12Aug08_FD_60382 | JGI IMG/M metagenome (GOLD analysis project Ga0007854, IMG submission 60382) | Freshwater microbial communities from Crystal Bog, Wisconsin, USA - CBH12Aug08 | ecosystem: Environmental > Aquatic > Freshwater > Lake | place: Crystal Bog, Wisconsin, USA | collected...
AGTTTCACCTTCACTACGTTCATTGTTGACCTGAATAATTTGAACAGGAAGTCCACCTTCACTTTCGGTCCAAAGTTTTTTATCTGAACGTTGTTGGTTTTTTGTAATTACAGCATTTGCTGCCTCGAGTATTGATTTAGTGCTTCTATAATTTTGTTCCAATTTTATGATTGCGCATCCTGGGTAATCTTTTTCGAAATTCAAAATGTTTCTAAAGTCAGCGCCTCGCCAGCTATAAACACTTTGCCAGTCATCACCTACTACCGCCACGTTCTTCTTGCTTGAGGTTAGTAGCTTAACTAAGTTATATTGAGCCGAGTTTGTATCCTGATACTCATCTATCATTATGTAGCTGAACTGGTTCTGCCATTTTTCACGAACTTCTTTTACTGTTTTCATGAGTTTTACAGTGGATAATATTAAATCATCGAAATCCAAAGCTTTATTTTCCCTAAGCAATGATTCATAGATTGGATATACTTGAGCGGCTGTTTTCTGAGTTGGAGAACTAGCAGTACTATTGTATTCCTCCGGTGTCATCATCTCATTCTTTGCAGAACCAATAGCACTAGATAAAGCCCTGGCTGGAAAAGCCTTTTCATCAATCTGTAAGCGCTTCGAAGCTCTTTTTATTGCACTGATTCGATCATCTTCATCAAAAATAATAAAATTATTACTTATTCCAATATGGTCACCGTCCTGGCGAAGTAATTTTACGCAAATTGAGTGGAATGTTCCCATCCATGGCATAAAACTTCTGTTATTAGAATTATCGCCTAGTAATTTAGCTACTCTTTCTCTCATTTCTTTGGCGGCCTTATTGGTAAATGTAACCGCTAAGATGTTGAAAGGAGTTGCTTTGTGGTTGGCAATCAAATAAGCAATTCGATGGGTTAATGTTTTAGTTTTACCGCTTCCAGCGCCTGCCTGAATTAACAACGGACCTTCTGTTGTCTCTACAGCTCGTAGCTGTTCTGGATTTAAACCCTCAAGAATATCTTTTGTAAGCATCTAGATATTGTAACAGGGATAATGCTTATTACTTAATTCTAATTTTACTTTTTTGATAAACCAAAGATGCTTTATCGATAATCCCACTAAATTTGTGGTAATTCAGACTTGCTCCTCCAACCAATGCACCATCACATCCAGGTATTTCAATGTATGAAGTCACAGTATTTTCATCTACACTACCACCATATAAAACCCTGATTCTTTTAGCTGTACCTAGACCATAAAGATGACTTATTTGATCTCTAATAAAATTGATAATATCCTTGATGTCGCTCGGCTTAGCAATTTCCCCATCAAAAGTAGATATTGCCCATACTGGCTCATAGGCAATTACAATATTATCTATTTCGGATGATGTTAAATCGGCAATTGCGATAGTTAGTTGATCATGCAAAACTTGCTTCGTTTCGCCTGCTTGTCGCTCTATTTTTGTTTCGCCTATGCAAATTATCGGTGTAATTTCATTTCTAACTGCAGCACTGACTTTTTCCTTAACCGAATCAAGAGTCTCATTGAAGTAAATTCTTCTCTCGGAATGGCCAATGATGCAATAAGAAACTAAATCACGCAGCATAGCAAAACTCACTTGACCAGTGTATGCTCCCTCATCTTTTGAATATGCATCTTGAGCACTCAATCGAAATTTTCTTCTGTCTATTTCAGTACTTACTGGCTGTAAGGTTAGCATAGTAGGAGCAAGAACTATTTCTACGCCACGATGAATTTTAATTCTTTCGTGTAATCTTTGAACAAGCAAGCTAGCCTGCGAAACATTAAGATTCATTTTCCAATTACCGACAATTAATATTTTTCTATCCATTAGATTCTAGCCTTTTCTTTTTTATCCATGAGAGCCTCAACTCCTGGCAACTTTCTTCCTGCCATCAGTTCAAGACTTGCGCCTCCACCAGTTGAAACATGATCGAATGAATCAATTATTTTTCTAGATTCAAGATAACCTACAGTATCTCCACCACCTACTAGACTAAATGGCCTATGTCCAAAATCCCCAAGCATGGATTCAACAACTGTTTCAGTTCCTCTTGCGAAGGGACCTACTGGACCATGGAGACTTTGAGTTTCGGTGACACCTAATGTTCCATTCCAGATAACGCTGCCAGCGAGTTGAATTGCACCAGCTATAAATGCCGCTGAAAATGGGCCTATATCCAAAATCATCTCGTCTTTATTTATTTTAAAGTCATGCGGTGAAGGCTTACTGGGGTAATTTTCTATATCTGCAATCATGTGAGATGACCAGTCGACAATTCTAGTATGAGATAAATTACTAATAGTTTTAGCTACGACAGCATCCTGGGGTAAGAAGAAATTGAAAGGTTGTTTGGTAGATTTTTCATGTGCTTTGTCTAAAATATCTTTAGCCAAATTGATTTCGGTTTTATCGTATACAGAATGGCCTATGTCGAGATTAATAGCCTTCAAAAATGTATTGGCCATAGCTCCTCCAACCGCAACAAAGTCAGATATTTCAATGAATTTATTTAATAGATCAATCTTGTCGGCAATCTTAGCACCACCTATTATAGTCACGAGAGGTCTTTTAGGTATTTCCATTACGTTTGTTATTGTGTCAACTTCCTTCTCCAAAAGGAGACCTGCAACACTTGGGATAAACTTGGTTATTGAATCGGTGCTTGCATGAGCTCTATGAACAACTCCGAATCCATCTTGTACAAAAATTTCCGCAAGACTAGCTAGTTGTTTTGCAAAATCTGAGTCATTATCCTCTTCCTGTTTATGAAACCTTAGATTTTCTAACAAAAGCACTTCACCGTTTTTTAACTGAGAAACTGCCTTTTGGATATCTTCCCCGACACAATCATGGGCAAATTTAACTTCAGTTGGTGCGAGCAAATGTCTAAGCTCCTCGGCAACTGGTCTTAGACTAAATTTTTTGTCTATCTTACCTTCAGGTCTACCTAAATGAGAAATTATTACAACTTTTGCTTTTCTATCCAAAAGGTATTTAATTGTTGGCAATGATTGCTGAATTCTGTAATCATCAGTTATTTTCCCAGTTGAACTCAGCGGAACATTATAGTCAGCCCTAAGCATTACGGTCTTGCCTGTTACATCTATATCTCTAATTGTTTGTTTATTAAAACTCATCCCACCGCCTACTATTTTTATTCTATCATGCGAACTTTAATAGTGTCTGTAGTTCCAACTATTCCAGGATATTTACCAGAAGCAGTTACTATAACATCACCCTTACTTAAAATTTTGTTCTGACTTAACCAATCAGTTAGCCTGTCTAGGGTTAGCTTATTGAATGGGCGAATAAGGCTCTTAATCGAATAGACTATTGCGAGTTGTTGAGCAATTTTTGGATCATTAGTTACTGCAAGAATTGGAATTGGACTTCTGAGTGAAGATATATTTATTGGAGTATGTCCTGACTGAGTTTCTGCAACTATAGCCTTTGCGTTAATACTAATTGCTAGGTTATTTACCGCTCTAGATATTGCGGCCTGTCTATTGTGCTTAGTTGCTTCAGAAAATACGGTCTTTAATGGTGTATTTTTCTCAGTATACATAATTACTTTTTTCATTACTTTTACAGCCTCTAGAGGATATTCGCCATTAGCCGTTTCATCACTAAGCATTACAGAGTCAGCTCCGACAAGTACTGCTGTAGCTATGTCCGAAACCTCTGCACGTGTTGGCTCAGGAGAATCCGTCATACTATGTAACATTTGAGTGGCCACAATAGTCGGCTTACAATGCTCTAGTCCCAAACCAATTATTTTTCTTTGAAGTATTGGTACTGATTCATAGGGAACTTCAATTGCTAAATCTCCCCTAGCAACCATTACCGCATCTGAGGCATAAAATATATCATCTAAATGACTGACAGCAGATTTGGTTTCAATTTTAGCTATGATTTTAGAATGACTTCCAAGATTGTTTAATATCTTTCTAAGTGCTTCTATTTCTTTTTCAGTCTGAACAAAACTCAAAGCTACGTAATCTATGTCCTGAGTTGATCCGAAAACCAAATCTCTTTTATCTTTGTCTGTAATAACATCACCAGCGAAATCTGTATCTGGCAAATTTATACTTTTGCGCCTTATTATAACTCCAGAGTTTTCTGACTTTGCGTAAACAATGCCGTCACGAACTGATGTTATTTGACAAATAATTTTGCCATCAGCAAGATAAAGCCTCTCACCTCTTTTAACTTTTTTAGACAGATCATATTGAGTGGGTATGATTCCAGTTTCTGGATAATCAGATCCTAAAGCAAATCGTAGTTCCTGGGCTTTCTCGATATTTATTGTGCCGATAAAATCTCCAAGCCTCATTTTGGGACCCTGAAGGTCCTGCATGATTGCCACTGGTTTTTTAAGCTTTTCTGATGCTTCCCTAATCCACAATATCTGCTGCTTACGTTCTTCATAATCACCATGCGAAAAATTAAGTCTCAAGCCGTTAGCTCCAGCCTTAATAAGTGACTCTATAAGTTCATATGAATTTGTGGACGGCCCAATAGTAGCAATTATCTTAGTATGCTTGTAATTATTTAGCTTGATTGGATTGCCATGTTCCATAATCTATTATTGTATGAGCGAAACTGTTTCTGGATTTAGTTGTAGGTTTAATCGATAGTCATTAACTGCTTGGATTGCTTTTGTGTTTGTGGAACATTTGACTGCTGAGGGCATGAAAGTTATGTAGGAATCTTTTTCTTGAACCAACAATACTCCATTCTTTTGATTAGACTGACTTGGATAGTCACCCTTAATTTGAGCGATAATACCGAGCGGTGCCCCGCCAACCGAACTACTACTGGCCTGACAGTTTTTATCGAGGTTTGTAATTGTCTTAGATGATATAAAAACGGCATTAATAGTATTCGATGAAAAAGCATCCGATTGTCCAGTTGCATATGTAAGATCGCCAAATCCTTTATGAGTCAAAATCTGAACACCAAGCTCATTAATTTTGAATATACTAGAAACCTCAGTTCCGGCAGTGTCACCATTAGACGCAGTGCTTTCGCTAACTTTTAGCATAGATTCAAGCTTACTAATATTATCTTTAATCTTATCCGACAAAAAGATATATGAACTAATTAATCCAATCAGCAAGAAAAAGGATATTACATATAAGATCAAGCTAGATTTACTTGCATGTATGTTATTGTCATCAACCAGACTTTCAACTTCAAGCGCTTTTGGGCTTGAAGCTTCAGTTTTTTCTACAAAGTTATCTACATCCTCAACAGTTTCGGTCTTGGGAGTGCTTACATCTCCAGGTATTTTAAATCCATTATCCATAGGAAGTATTATATCAAAATACTTATGTTAATCTAAGTGGCAAAAAACTATTTAACAATTGATACACTTGTACCAATATTCGACCAGTTATAAACCCAAGCCGCAGTAGTTAGCGGAAGCTCTACACATCCATGTGATGCATCGATTGAATAGGGACTAATCTTACCGAAAGCCGAATCATTTCTCCAAGTAGCATCATGGAAGCCATATACACCATATTGATTTTGCAAAAATGGCATCCAGTATTTTACATGATCATTCCAGCTTACTTGGGCGTTCGATCCAATGAGATCAATATCTGTGATCTTATTGTAAATCTTATAATTCCCAATTGGGGTTTTGTCGGACGCTAGGTTTTCGTTACCGGTTATAACAACTGAGTCGTAGATCTGGCTTGACTGATTACACGCCCATAGATGCCGTCTTGATATGCTTACGACGATCAGAGAATTTTCACTATTGCCCTTACAGTACTGAGCATTTATTGCCAGGGATTGATTACCTTGAGATAGTTGACTTCCCTGTATATTCTGTCGGTTTGCAAGGAAATTAATAATCAAAAAAACTAAAATTGTTACTGTTAAAAGGAAAAATAAATGTCTTAGATAGGGAATCTTAGACCTTACTGCAATGTGATGTCTCGGAATATTTCTTGAGTATCCAGAGCCGTCTGAATATCTATATATTTGAACTGATTTTCTACTATTTTGTTTTGGCATTTTATTTTTTAGGTTATTAAAACTTATTGTACAGCAAAAAATAATTATTCTTTAGATTTGGACCAAAGTTTAGATGGCCACCATATCAATTTACCTATCTCGTAATTCAAGGAAGGAACTAAGAAAGTTCTAACTATTAATGTATCTAGAAGCACTCCGAAAGCTACTATAAATGCTATTTGTGCCAAGAACAGGATTGGTATTACAATAAGCGACGCAAAAGTTGCGGCTAAAACTATACCAGCAGAAGTTATCACGCCACCAGTTAAACTTAGCCCAAGAAGTATTCCAGGTCTTGTCTTAATTTTTAGCGATTCTTCTCTAACCCTAGACATCAAAAATATGTTGTAATCTACTCCCAATGCTACAAGGAATATGAATCCGAATAATGGTACAGATGGATCGGAGCCTGGGAAATGGAATATATGATTGAATACTAAAGCTGCTACACCCAAAGAAGCCGAGAAACTCAAAATAACTGAGAATATTAGAATTAATGGTGCAACAATAGCTCTCAGAAGGAGAATTAGTATTAAAAGTATAACTGTCAGGACGATAGGGATAATCTTTTTTAAATCGGCTCTGGCTGTATTGTTTGTATCAATAGTAACTGCGGTTATTCCACCTACAATAGCTTGAGGTTCAACAGTTTTCAGTGAGTTCCTCAAATTAACTACAGTTTGAGTTCCTTGGCTCGAATCGGCTACATCGGAAAGAGTGGCAATAATTAGCACATTATTATCTACAACTTTGGGTGCTGCAGTTCCTGGATCTGAATACAAAACAGCACTGCTTATTCCAGGAGTTTTCTTAACCGAGCCCAAGACAGATATAGATGAACCGGAAGGAGTGATTATCTCCACTGGTGATCCAGTCCCTGCAGGAAAATGAGCAGCAGCAATAGTTTGACCTTCAACTGCGTTAGATTTTCCTAAAATAGATGCAGACTGAGATATTCCACTAGCTTTTAATTGCAATAATCCAGCCGACAAGCCAATAAGAACAAAAATGAGAACAATCCAAATTACTCTGAATCTTTTTTCAATAAATTTAGGAACTACAGTCCATAATCCTTTTTTATATTCTAGAACTGGATTATGGGTATCTTCCTCTCCTACAAATTTAGGTGAGAAAGGCCAAAATGAAATCCTACCAAAAATAGCTAGAAATGCTGGCAACAATGTCATAGCGGACAAAAATGAAAATGCTATTCCGATTGCAGCTACTGGGCCCAAGCTCTTATTGGCATTGGAGTCTGAAAACAATAGACAAAGAAGCGCCAATATAACTGTCGATGCCGAAGCAAGAATTGGTTCGAATGAAAACTTAACCGCTCTCCAAACTGCGTCATATCTGGACTGTAGATGGTCTAGCGCTTCTCGGTATCTAGAAATTATAAGAAGTGCATAATCTGTCGATGCTCCAATAACTAGAATAGAAAGGATTCCCTGGCTCTGACCATTAAGCTTAATGACGTTATTCTTAGCTAGTAAATAGACGACCAAAATAGCACCTGTTAGCGCAAACATAGCTGATATCAGTACTAGGAACGGTAGGATGATTGATCTATAAACCAGTAATAAAATTACGAAAACCGTACCAACGGCAACAAACAATAGAATGCCATCAATACCCCCGAAAGCATTTATTAAATCAGCCGCAATTCCAGCCGGACCAGTGACGTAAGCCTTATCGCCAACAATTAGTCCATCATTTACTGTTGATCTAATTTCCTTAACAATACCATTAATATTTTTAGTATCCGCAATCTGGACAACATACTCGATTGCTTGACCATCCTTCGAAGGTATAGGACCAAGAACTCCAGTCTTGCCGGACTGCACGCCATTTATTGCAGTAATCTTAGAATCGAGACCCTGATAATGCATTAATTGTGTTATGCCAATTTTGGAATTCGAAGTTATTACAACAATCGCTGGTACGGATTTTGATGACTGATATTTAGCAATTACATTCTGCACCTTAGTAGAATCAGCACTTGCGGGCAAAAAATTAACTTGATCATTACTCGAAACAGAACTTAGTTTGCCAAATACGGGACCACCAATTCCACTTATCGTAAACCATACTAAAAGTAAGGCTAGTGGTATTAGTATTAGAAGTTTGTTTTGTTTTTTATTTTTTTTATTCATCAAATTAAATATATCAAATAATCATATAATTCGAAAACTGTATTATAGATTGTCATTTATATTTCTAGATGATAAAATTTTTCGAATGTTGGAAAAAAGATATATCTACGAACAAAGTCATGAGCCTGACTATCTAGACTACATTGGTATTTGTCGATTGCAGCGAGTCGCAATGTACATAAAGGATTATATTGCTATAGCTACAAAGAATGATCCGCCTAATGGTGGCTATTGGCCTAGCGACATAATTATTGGTCAAAAAGTCTTAGAAATTTCTCTTAATATAGACAACTAAATTGTTGGAACAGTTGGTGGTGTAGTAGAAGGATCCTTAGGAGCTGTTGTTGATTCAGGCATTGAATTATTTTCACTCAAACCAGTGTACTTAGCACTTCCAAATCCTAGGATTAGCATACATATGTATGGGAAGATTATATTCATTACTGCAAAGAAATCACTTTTACCAAAGGATTTTGCTAATTTGAAATATGAAATGAGGATTAGAATGTACACAAAGAAGTTCACGAATGGAATTAACTGAAGTAGCGACCACCATCCTTGATATCCTACAATTTCAAACAAAACCCAAGTGTTATATATAGGTACAATCGCTGCCCAACCTGGCTTTCCAGCTTTAACAAAAACTTTCCACTGAGCAATGATTAGAATTAATAGAGCAATACCTGAAATTAGTAAGGCAGTAATCAATACTGAAGTTGAGCTTGAGCTTGATGTGCCTAGAGTAGTTGTATCCATTTTATATTTTCCTATTTAGCTTATGCATAAATAGTAATGTATTAATGCGATTATTCAAAACTTTATTGTCTTCTTTTAGCTTCAAGCCACTCTGGAACATCAGAGAATACAATTTTGGGACATTTAGTTATGTCGTCTTCTGTTACGTCGTAATAAGCCTGGTAAGCTATCTCCACGCTACCATGGAGCGCTTTGGACCAGTCTAGTCCAAGTTTTTTTGCCACAGACTTAATATGAACTTCATCTTTTGCTTCAATCTCTACAAAACTAGGTATCCATGGCCAAGTATCTATTTCAATTTCAGCATCATCCAAGATCCAGCTTTCCCTTTTTGTTTCCTGGGAAGATGAAAGCTTCATTCCAATACTATCCAAAAAATTACATGTGTCTTCAAAACTAGAGACAGTTACTGACACTTCCTTTGTGCCTTCCAATGATCTGTCATTAACCTGCTTATATGCAAGCGTTACTTTTCCACCCTCGTCTCTTACTCTTATCCAGCCAGATTTCTTATCTAAACGTTCGTCGTCGTAATCATAATTACTTCGAATCATGGTTCTCTCAGGACTGACAAGCTCAGCCCCAAGACTTTTCAGTTTCGACCTGAAATAGTCTTTATCTATATCTAAGAATTTAGCTTCAACTTCTGTTTGCATTAACTAGATATTAGCAAATCTTGTAAGACAATGCATGTTCTATTGAATGACGGTATAGTTGTCAAATGCGTAATCAATAATCGTATTGTTGTCATCTATAATATAGAGCTCTGGAGATGCGTAGTTATTGAAGAATCCTTTCACAGCTATAACACCGCTACCACAAGGGATATTATGTTGTGTTGGGAGACTGACAGCTGAATCTATATATGCGATAGCCAGACCACATGAATTTTTATCATGGGCATCATATTGAATGAGAAAGAATGCTCTTCCATGCTGATCTGTAGTAAGCGCACTATAGAAGCTACTTCCAGGAATTGCTAAGTCTGATGTTGTATTTCTGATGATATTTGTCTGAGTAAATATACAATTATTATAGTCACTATTGCTGCACCAAATAGCATAGCCATAGTTTCCTGTAGTAGCAACAGACTGTGGTGTATATCCATCCTTACTAATTGTAATTGGTGATGCATAGCCTCTTGAGAAGTTTACGGTGCCATCAGAATTATTATAAGCTACTGGCTGATTATATCTCTCGCTTAAAGAGGAAATTGATTGGGAAGTATAATTGAAGTAACTGTTCTGATTGAATAAAGACACAAGAGATGGGTTGGTGGGAGATGATGCGTAATAATAATTGTCTGTAGTAAAGGGAGCAAAAACTGAGTTGGTGTTATTAGTGTCTATTCGTACGACGCTATAGTCCGAATTTTGTACATAAAGATTATTCTGATTCGAGTCAAGGGCAACGCTAATAGGTGCGTTAAAACCATGCTTTGATAAAACAACAGGAGGCGTCACAGGAACTGAGGGAACGCTTCCATTACAGTTTGGTAATTTTGATACTGAAACTGGTTTTGTCCAAACTGCCTGCCAATAACTTGTTGGGGTTGGGCTAAAAGAAACTAGAGAAGAGGTTGAAGCTGACTTAGATAAAGTTTGATACGCTCCTGAAGCTGAAAAATTGCCAGTAGCAAAAGCACCAAAGCTCCACTTATTTCCCAGATTACTTACATTCTTATCCAGCAATACAGAAACGCCGGGCACATAATGTCCAGACTGAATGTAGGATGTATAATCCTTGGCAATAGCCACTGCATTTACTGTTGATATTTTGCTATTTCCAGAAGCAGGAATGGCACAAGCCAGGAAAGTAAACCTAGAATTTGTATAATACTTTGGACTTGTTGATGGCGCCTTACTATTCGGACTAGTCTTATTCCAGGTTACTGTACCTAGGTTTGCATAGCTAAAGCCACCGGCATGAGCTGGACTTTTATGCTTAGTGTAGACATAGCCTCCAATTCCTACGATTAAAGCGATTACAATTACGAAAAGAAAAGTTTCTACGTGTGAAAAACCTTTGTTATTTATTTTTCTGAACTGATGTACTTTCATGTTTTTACTTTTTATTATTTTTAGTTAATTCAATATAACCATAAGTAAAAATAAAATACAATAAAAAAATCATGAATTTTAAATAGTGATATAATTTTTAATAATGGTTAAGAATAAAAACAATAGAGTCGATCAATTAGAGAAAAAATCAGTCAAAAATATACCGCTGTATTCTGGTAGCATTATTGCTTTAGCATTAATTATCATTGCTACTATTATCTATACTGGAAACCACAATCAAAAAACTCCAGCTCCAGTCAAAAAACCTGTAATTATTAAAAATACAAAGTCCAATAATGCTACGCCAAACAACCAAACCACTCAAACTTCAGGCGCTCCACAAACAACTGCCTCAATTCCGGCACCCAAGAAACAAGTAGCAATTACGCAAAACTCACAGTCCGAAGCCACTTCAAGCAATTCTCAAACCCCCACTCCTGATCCGATAATTTCGCCTCAAATTATAAATACAAACAGAACAGTATTAGCCGATTTAACTGGTCTTACTCTAGTTAATGTTGCGGGAGTTTATGATGCAGGTTATGGGTTTCAAGGGCCCATACCAGGTGTAGTCGATGACGGCTTCATACATATTCCAATGTCAGGGAATAATTTCAACTTTTTTGGAACAAACTATGGTTCAGCCGATACTATTTCTTGGAACTCTAATAATGCATTGGTTTTCGGTGCAGGATTCGATCCACATATAGTGAGCATATCTCATAATTCAGCTCCGGCATTACTGCTTGGCAATTATGACAGATTATCATCTGCAGTATATTATTCACATTCAACAACTACAGATAACAAATTCAATATCACGAAGATACTTGTAAAATTCGCAAACTATTACACCGATAGTACAAATTTGGATGCAGGTATTTATCAAATTAGACTCATAAAAGAAGTATCGGGCGATAAAAGACAATGGATAGAGGTTTCTATAATCTCGAGCCCTTCTAGCCCGGGATACTCGAATAATCCTTTAGTTAGCTATCCATCTGGAATTAATGGGAATGGTAACCCAGTAGATTCCGATGGGTATGTAATAGATTCCACAAAAAATTCACCATATAACATTACAGACGGAACAACTTTCCTAAATCCCCTTGGTAGCCTTTATTCCTTAGCAAGCCCCCCATCTGGAACTAGCTTCATTCTACAAAGCGATGAACTCGGTAATAATTGGTCATTCACAAATAACTCATACCTAAATCTATAAAAAATTTAACTAATTATATGATGAGTGAATATACTTGTATTCATGAATAAGCTAAATTATTCCCTACTAAAGGGAGAATTATCCCACAATCTTTCGAGGCCCTTTAGATTACCTCTAAATCTTGCGATAGCTGCTATTGGAACTCTTGGCTTTATATTTATAGGAATGCTTATAAACACATTTCATAGAGGGTTGCCATATATATCTGCTAACATTTTTATCTGGTCATTAGCAACCTATAATGCTTCACAGCTCGGTTCTGATTCTGTAAATGTTTTGGCATATCTAAAAAGCAGATCATCCATTAGACAGCTATTCCTAATTAAGAATATTTCTCTACTAGTCCTTGCTCTTCCAGTAGACATACTTCTAATATCTCTTGCTTGCACATTACTCCATGACTGGTCAATTTTTGTTCAGTCAATTGTTGTGGGATTATCTGCCGTTATAATTTGTTTAGGTATAGGCAATATTGTTTCTGCACTTTGGGTATACAAGCCAGTTTCAATTTTAAAAATTCGTCACGATAGGGTTCAGGTTTTCGAATATTCTGTTTTTATGGCTCTGGCGTATGCAGGTGCAACATTTTCGCTATTTATTGCAGCCATCCCAGCTTTGATAATAATGAACACAATTAATTACAGCGTATTTCCGGGATCGCTTTTTGGACTACTCATCATGTTAATTTGGACAATTGCGATATGGCTTGTTACTTTAAAAATATCAATAAATATTACAGAAAAATATAAAGATAGGTTTATAGGTAGACTTAACGGTGAGCAAGTCATTGTGAAAAATCCAAAACTTAAGAAGCTGCTTAGAGTCCAATAATTATAAATAAAAAAGACCCTTCTACATAAGAAGAGTCTCTTTTGGTGAACCACTTGATAGTGAATTGAAACTATATCTTTGAAGAATTAAGTTGTTGGTATCTTAACTATAGGGGTTCGATAGGAGTTAGTTAGCCTCCCATAATATAGTAGAACTAAGTTACAAGCTACTGTCCCAAACTAGTTGGACCGCTCAAAGGTATACTGAATGGGATGTTTATCAAAGTAGGCACTAATGCTAAGTCAGTATTATTCGCCCAAGAACAAGAGTTCGGGAAGCCTATAGAATTGATGTGATAACTTGCTGCTTGAGTGTTTGCAAAAAGAAAATAAGTGTATTGGTTGGTGCTGTTATTCATAGCTCTGTAAATATACTTATTTAACCTAAAATTACTCCCAATGCCTCCAATAAATACGTATGGAGACCCTGTACAGTCAGAGCTTGCGTAGCCTAGATTAACTGTCCACCCCTGAAAATTACCATTTTCATCGAGTTCAATTAATCTATTTAATAGTTTATTATAGATTGTTAGATATGGACTGTTATTTGAGATAATCTGACCAATTAAGTTGCCATTTGAATCATAAAGGACAGGGCCGGTCTTGGATGAGTCACTACACGTGGTGCTCCACCTGTGAAAGATTCAACCATTCCATCTCCATCTACGGCCTCGGCTTTTTGCCACTGTTTCAGTTCAACAATTACAAAATTCTTATTGCCTTGTTCATCGTGACCCGATATAACAAAATCTATCCTAAAGTTTGTCAGAGGAATCTTGTACTCAATCAAAATACCACAATCATCAGCAACTCCAGAGCGTCGAACTACACGCTCCATATGAGGTAAAGAATTGGTATATGCACTGACTTCACTCGGAGGAATACTTCTTCCAAGTTTTTGTTGAAATGCTAGTTCAATCATTTGAAGAATTGAGTTTGAATCAACATCTTCTTTGAAACGCTTAGCAGTAGCTTCGTAAACTATCATTGTTAATCTAGTTCTGTATATTTCTTATGATTACCGCGAGCTTTTTCAACTGGATATTTAGCTTCATTTTTATCCATTTTTTGGCTGAGAGCTTCATTAAGATCAATATCCAAATCATTAGCCATTAAAATAACCCAGTACAAAACATCAGATAACTCATCTGCAACTTCAGATTTCTTCGTTCCTAGATGTTCAGATATCTCAGCATCATTTTTCCATTGAAAATGTTCAAGTAATTCGGTTGATTCAAGAACTAATGATATTGCCATATCTTTAGGATTATGAAATTGTTTCCAATTACGCTCATCCCTGAAATTAATTATTCTGTCAGCATTTTCTTGAAAATTATTCTTTTCCATAAAATTTATTATAACTCATTTTTAATGTGTTCTTAGATAAAACGTTTCACTGGGGGGTTTTATTTTCGTTAATAAAATGGCATACAAGACAATTGAAGCCCATGTAAAAAATATACTATACAGTAATATTTTTTTATTAAACTATAATTATTTTCTTCTGGTACTTCCAGTACATCAATAGTCTTTTCTATCCACTTTTTTATCTTGAGTAATTAACAGTTTGCATGTCTATTGGGTTGGGTATTTTTGCTTGCATGCATCAATTTTAGGTTGCATTTCGAGTGCTCTTTGTGTCGCAAAAACATCAATTCCTCCTACTGACTGATAAGCCGGGTCATTATTAACCTGTGCTTGAGCATTAGCAATGCATTCGTTCTGAAGATTCAAATTATCTTTTGAAGTTGCAGTAATGTTGGTACTATTACTCTGAGAGGTTTCAGCTTGACTAATAGAGCTTATGTTGTTAATGATAACTATTATAAATAATATTACTCCAAAAAATACTGCAAAAGCTAAACATACTTGGGCAATGCCAGACTTGAGACTGGTTTTCTCTAATGCATGGGGTTTTTGGTCTTCATTTTTTGAGCAATAAAAAGGCTCAGCTTCTTGAATCAATTCATTTATCTGTTCAATCCCAGCTTCTTCAGCCTTTGTTAATCCCTCAGTTCTCTGTAGTTTTTTTATTTGTTTTTCGAATTGTTCTAATTTTTCTGGACTTAAATTATTCTTTTTTGGTGCTTCCAGAACATCAATAGTCCTCTCTATCCATTGTTTTATCTTAGCGTGATTAAGTGTTTCCATGATTATTCAGTTGGAAACTCTGCCTTACACGAATTCACTGCTGCTGTTTCAATCGGCCCAGTAGAATCATCCTGTAGCCCAATTTGAGCAGTATTTTGTGCATCTTTTATGCATGACTGTAGGTGTTGAGCATTACTACTGGTTAAATTATCATACATACTTTGAATACTACTTAGTTGATTGCTTTTATTAACATTGTTAATACCCATTATGACTAGTAGTATCACTGCAATTCCCAAGAGTGCACTCAGTGTTATTACTGCGTTATTAATGCTTTCATTCCTTGTCATATTTTTTCCATTGCTTAACTCAATAATACACCTACTTACCAATTTTTTATTATTAGCTACTGCATACCAGTAAAAAAATTCTTATTTTTCCGCAACAAGGCTAATATAATAAACTTGCAATAAGCTTACTAATCATCAAAGCAATAGCGCACACCACTGAGGTGTGTTTTTTTAATTTAAAAGGAATATTTATGACCAAAAAAGAAAGACTAAAGAAATCAATAAAAGATCTACCAAATAATTGGGAGAAGTTGTTAATAAAGCAAGCCCCTAATGGTGCATCTGAATCTGAATTAAGAGTAGTAATTAGGCTGCATCTCTGATGATCTATGGTATCGATTAATTGCAGGTAATAAAGACCTTTCGCAAGCCGTATCGTAGTCAAAGCTATTTTCCCAATCTTGGTGGGAGCGTAAAGGTCAAGAAAACATAGATAATAATAAATTCAATACTAGACTATGGAATAAAGCCTCTATAGAACGCAAGCAAATCCATCAAAGAATGATATTCCCAGAGGAGCTTGCCTTCAATACGAGTACTCTTGTTTTTGGAACTGAGAAAATTAGTCCGCTTTACAGATACGCACCATTAAAAAAGACCTTTCTGTGAAAGAAAAGTCTCTTTTGGTGATCCCAAGGGGAATCGAACCCCTGTGTCCAGGATGAAAACCTGGTATCCTAACCGCTAGATGATGGGACCAAATTGTTAAAAATACCTGTAAATTTTACCATAACAGAGAGAAAATTAAAATACCCTAGGGTTCAGCCTAGGGTATTTTTTTACTTAAGAGAGCGGTCAGTCATTGCTCGTTAAGTTAAACATATCATATGTGGAATAAAAATTCTAGTGTTTATCCACAGCTATGGTAGTTTACTTGGCTGAAAATACTCTCAAATATGCTCTGTGCGCTAGAGCTGCAATTAAAGTAACGGCTGCAAAAATTCCAATCATATCTCCAGGACCAGTGTTAACTAGATTTTTTGGAGGAGTAACAGGAGTTACTGGATTTACAGGCTGGTTCTTTATTGTAACCATAGCTACACATCCATTGCTTGATACATTTCCAGTTGAGGTATCAAGAGTCGCTCTTACGTAATATGTGCCATCGGCTGAGTATACATGTGAGTAAGGTAACTGATTAGGCTTGATTGTAGCCTTATTGCCGTCTCCAAAATCTAGAATTAGATTAGATACGGTTGAATCACCAGCAGTATAGCCAACACTTTTAACTCTTACTGTTCTGTAATCGCTATCAAGAGTAATTAGATTACAAGTTGGAGCAACAGGAGGCTTTTGAGGGATAACAACTTTTACAGCTAGAACAACATAAACTCTTTCATCCCAACATCCCCATACATCACCAGGAACTTTTTCGCTTTGGATTAAAGCACCGCTGGTAATGATTGAATCACTTAGTGGCAAAACTCCGGATCCAATACTGTATTGACTTGCTGAACCAGTAACATATTGAAGTTCAACTGGTTGTCCATTACAGATTATTGAAACTTTATCGCTTACTGTTGCAGCGTTATTAGCGCTTAGTGTTGCAGTTGGGCTAAAAGTTGTTGCAGATGTGTTTGCGTCAGGTAGCGCAACCTGCACTTTTGCACCATGCATAACACTCGGTCCTGAGCCGTTATTGTTATTGTACTGACTTGCGCCGTTGTGTACATATACGTGAAGCTGGATTATCTGGTTATTAGTACAGCTTGAATTAACTGGGTCTGTAAAAGGTGTAGTACCTTCATTAAGGTTTCCGTTAACTGGAACTCTTCCTTGGAAGAAATCTTGCTCTCCATCAGAAGGCATTGGAGCTGGTAAGTTGCTACCACTAAATACGTTAAATGCTGGAACTGGAGAAGGAGTAGTAGTTGGACCAGTATATGGAATATCTGCATGAGATACGCCTGTTGCAATTAATGCTACTGCAGCAAAACTTGCTAAGGCTAATGTAATTTTTTTAGTAAAGTTCAATTTCATAATATATTTCCTTTATTCCAGTTAATTACAGATTACGTATGGTGGGTTAGGTGTACATCCAGGATTTGGGCCCTTCGGAAGAGTTGTAGTAGTTTCAGGAATTGTAGTAGTAGTTGTTGTAGGGGGTGTAGGTATCGTAGTAGTTGTTGTCTCGCCGGATCCTCCACCATTGCCGCCATTACCGCCGCCGTTTCCGTTGCTACCTGAACCTGAACCACCACCTGAATTACCGTTGTTGCCAGAATTAGAGCCAGTTCCATTGCCGCCATTGCCGCCGGTGTTACTAGATCCTCCATTAGAGCCATTATTAGCACTTGAACCGTTTCCATTTTTGCTAGCTGAATTTCCAGATAAAGAAATTATTCCTTGTACATATATGTAGCCTTGGTCAGTTATTAGAACTGAGTTATAGCCGGGCTTATCAGCTTTTCGACTCTTGAATTCAACACCCTTGAGAGAGCCAGTTAAATGAACTTGCTCCAAGATAAGATCAGAACCACTATTTGTCTTTATGTGGTTATTAGATGTATCTCGAGTAGGCACTAACTGAGTTACGACTTGGCCTTTGCCTGCCCAATTTTCATTCCAGTTACCGTCTTCATTCATTACAGTAAAGGCTGAATTACAAGCTGTTTGCTGAGCTTTGTTGCCACCGTTAGCAGAACTAAATGATGCTACAGATACAGCAAATTGATTTTGGTAATTATAGGCATTTGGTTTAGATGTTCCATTTTCTGAAGGAACAGTTATTGCTGCAGAAATAGCAGCCAATGATCCAATATCGCCTTTGCCAGCAAGTGGCCCCTTAGAACCAAATAGGCT
>Ga0007854_10001016_pt1 | contig 18217 bp, 12 predicted proteins | sample CryBogCBH12Aug08_FD_60382 | JGI IMG/M metagenome (GOLD analysis project Ga0007854, IMG submission 60382) | Freshwater microbial communities from Crystal Bog, Wisconsin, USA - CBH12Aug08 | ecosystem: Environmental > Aquatic > Freshwater > Lake | place: Crystal Bog, Wisconsin, USA | collected...
TCGTTTTGGGATAATCTAATCCAAACGTGACCATATTGACCACGACCACCAGATTGACGAATGAATTTACCTTCGCTCTCAATAGCATCTTTTCTAATGGTTTCTCGGTAAGCAACTTGTGGTTGACCAATATTAGCTTCCACTGTGAACTCACGCTTCATTCTATCGATAATAATATCTAAGTGAAGCTCGCCCATTCCTGAGATAATAGTTTGACCAGTTTCATGATCAACATGAATTCTAAAAGTAGGGTCTTCTTCAGCTAGTCTTTGAAGAGCAATACCCATTTTTTCCTGATCAGCTTTTGTTTTAGGTTCAATTGCAATTGATACAGGTGGTTCTGGGAACGTAATACTTTCAAGAATGATTGGTTTCGCTAAATCACACAATGTATTACCGGTTGTTGTACCCTTAAGACCAACGATTGCTGCAATATCTCCAGCACCAATTTCGGTTACATCTTCTCGTGTATTAGCTTGCATTCGAACAATACGTCCGACTCTTTCTTTTTCACCTGTAGAAGAGTTTAGAATGTAGCTTCCGGATTTTAATGTACCTGAATAAACTCTGAAGAAAGCAAGCTTACCAACAAATGGGTCTGTAGCAATCTTGAAAGCTAGAGCTGCAAATGGCTCAGTAGCACTCGGTTTTCGCTCAATTTCTTCACCAGTCTTAGGGTGAGTTCCCCATGTAGACTTGGCTTCAATTGGACTTGGAAGGAAATCTCGAACGGCATCAAGTAGTTTTTCTACAATAACACCCCGACCATCACCACCAGTTACAGCATAAAACTTACCAGTAAGTACTGCAGTTCTGACAGCTTCTCTAATTTCATCTTCACTTAACCCTTCTTCGCCAACTTCAAAATACTTTTCTAGAATTTTTTCATCTTCAGCTACTGCGTTTTCAATCAGAAGTGATCGGTACTTTTTAACCTGATCCATCATATCTTCAGGAATATCACCTACGACAAGTTCGTGGTCAGTGAATTCCTTGTAGGTATATGACTTCATGCTAATTAGGTCAACTAGGCCATTAATGCATTGCTCAAAACCAATAGGTAAATGAATTGGAAAAGCTCGCTTGCTTAATCTTCCATGAATTGAGTCTAATGATTTATAAAAGTCACCACCGGTTTGGTTAATTTTGTTAATAAAACAAAGTCTAGGAACGTTATACTTGTCAGCTTGTCTCCAAACTGTTTCAGATTGTGATTCAACACCCATCTTACCGTCGAATACAGTAACGGCACCGTCTAGAACACGAAGACTTCGCTCTACTTCAACAGTAAAGTCAATGTGTCCTGGAGTATCGATGATGTTTACTTTTGTATCTTTCCAGTAACAAGTAACGGCAGCAGCAGTAATAGTAATACCACGTTCTTTTTCTTGAGCCATCCAGTCAGTTGTGGTTTCACCTTCGTGTACAGCACCAATTTTGTGCTTTAAACCAGTCCTATAAAGAATAGCCTCAGTTGTAGTGGTTTTACCTGCATCAATATGCGCAATAATACCAATATTCCTTAGGTTTTCCATTGAGTATTTCTTCTCTGCCATTTTTGTTCCTTACTTAATTAAATTAAAATCATTTATTCACTAAAATAGTCTGTTTGCTCGGCAACCATAGAATTAAGTTCCATGGCGTCAACTATACATAAGCCGCTCACTTCTTTATATGGAGGGCATAGCTCAGCTATTTGGATAAGAGCTAATCCTTCACTTATAACCTTGTGCCCTAATTCTCTAATGAGTTTAGGACAACTTAGACATGGGCTTCTTTCTAAAGATGGATTAAAATCAAAGCTTTCTCGCTCAGACATTTTTTAATACCTCGCAAAGTGTGCGAATGCTCGGTTGGCGTCAGCCATCTTATGTGTGTCTTCCTTCTTCTTTACAGCGGTTCCGGAATTGTTATAAGCGTCAACTAGTTCACTTGCTAGTCTTTCGTCCATAGGTATACCTTTTTTAGAACGAGCTGCAGAAACTAACCACATAGTTGTAAGGTGATTTTGTCTTTGTCCTTTTACTTCAAAAGGAATTTGGTAGTTTGCGCCACCAACTCTTCTAGATCTTGTTTCCATGTGAGGCTTAATGTTATTGAAAGCCTGGTCAAAAACCTCTAAAGGATTTTTAACTTTCAATTTATCAGCTGATTTTTCCATTGCAGTGTAAACTATTTTTTCGGCAACTTGCTTCTTACCATCAAGCATGATTCGATTTATTAGTTTTTGAACAGTTACAGAATCGTAGATACGATCTGGCTTAACTTCTCTAACTAGTGCTTTGGTTTTCTTTCTAGGCATTATTTAGCACCTTTCTTAGCACCGTACTTACTACGGCCTTGTTGTCGTCCTTGTACACCCTGAAGGTCAAGGCTACCACGAACGATGTGATATCTCACACCAGGTAAGTCCTTAACTCTTCCACCGCGCACTAGAACAACTGCGTGTTCTTGTAGGTTGTGACCTTCTCCGCCGATGTAAGCCCATACTTCGTATCCGTTAGTTAATCTAACACGAGCTACTTTTCGTAGAGCTGAGTTTGGCTTCTTTGGAGTCTTGGTTGTTACCTTAACACATACACCTCTTTTGAAAGGTGCTGGCTTATCGTAGTTCTTGGTTTTTAGGTTGTTTGTAACACGCATCAAAGCAGGAGACTTGCTCTTTGGGTTAGCCTTGTTGCGTGGCTTTCGTACTAATTGATTTATTGTAGGCATATAGGTTATAACTTTAACATCTTAGGGTTTATGCGTCAACTGCTGTTTCGACTTCCAAATCTTCGACTATAGATTCTTCTTCTTCAGATCCGTCAGAATAGCCGGTACCTACAGGAATTTTACGTCCCAAGATAACGTTTTCTTTTAGACCATAAAGCTTGTCAACTTTACCACTGGTTGCAGCTGCGATTAGGACTCTTGTTGTATCCTGGAAACTTGCTGCAGATAGGAATGAGTCTGTTGAAAGGCTTGCCTTGGTAATTCCAAGAAGTAGTTGTGTATATACAGCTGGCTTCTTCTTTTCAGCGATAAGCTTTTCGTTAGCCTCAACAACAGCTAATTTACTGACAATGTCACCATTTACGAATTCAGAGTCACCAACCTCTTCAATTTGAACACGGCTAAACATTTGTCGGACAATCAATTCAAGGTGTTTATCAGAAATGTTCTGACCTTGAGCGGCGAAGATTTCGAGTACTTCATTCATGATGTATCTTTGAGTTGCTTCGATACCCTTGTGCTTCATTAAGTCATGAAGGTTAATTGAACCGTTAGTTATTCGATCACCGGCCTTAACCTTATCGCCGTCTTTAACGATTAACTGTTTGAATCCAGGTATTTCGTAACGAACAACAGATTGTGATGCAGGAACAATCATAACTAACTTATCTGTAACTTCAAGTTTTCCAGCGATAGGTGCAATTATTGGATCATCACCAGATTTTGTAGATGCTAGTACATCACCAATTGCAACATCACTACCACTTGAAATCTGAACTTTTCGCTTTCCAATTTTCTCTTCGAAGACGTCTTTGTCTGATGAAGTAACTTGAACTACGTAGTGGTCACCTTCTTCCCATGCATTGACGTTACCATCAATCTCAGAAATGAAAGCCTGACCCTTAGGAGTTCGTACTTCGAACAATTCTTCAACTCTTGGAAGACCGGTAGTAATGTCATCTCCCGCAACACCACCAGAGTGGAAAGTTCGTAGAGTTAACTGAGTACCAGGCTCACCAATAGATTGAGCAGCAATTACACCAACTGGGTGATGTGAGCTCACAAGTTTACCGGTAGCTGGGTCAATACCGTAAGATTCTCTTGAGATTCCTCTTACATTAGTACAGCTTAGTACGCTCATGATTCGAACGCTATCGATACTTTCGTCTTGTTCTATAGCTAAAGCAATTTCAGGAGTAATTAACTTACCTTTAGCTATATGAGAACCTACTTTTTCTGCAGAATATCTTCCAGATAATCTTGCACCGAAATTGATTCCGATCTTGGCTGCATCTTCTCTTAAGATAGCAAATCCTGGATCTTCAGCTGTTTCGTCAACTGTGAATACATCCTGGGCAACATCAACAAGTCTTCGAGTTAAGTAACCTGAGTCAGCAGTCTTAAGGGCCGTGTCAATCATACCCTTTCTAGAACCACGACTGGCGGTAAAGTACTCAAGTGGAGTAAGACCCTTTTTGTATCCTGATCGAATTGGAAGCTCGATTGCACGACCTGATGCTTCAGTGGTTACACCAAGAAGACCTACAGCCTGCTTAACTTGTCCTAAGTTACCACGAGCTCCAGATATAACGGCGATTGCCATTGAGCTATCATCTTTACTGAACTGGTCAGAAAGTTTTGTAAGTACATTACTATCCACATTTTGCCATTGTTCAACTGTTAGACGATATCTTTCTTCGTCGTTTATGAATCCTTGATCATACTGCTGTGAGATATTAGCAGTCTTCTTTTCACCCTCTTCAAGCATTTCTTGAAGTCCTTCAATTTCTTTGAAGTCAGTCATACCAATTGATAGACCTGATTTAGTTGCATACATGAAACCAAGATCTTTTAGAAGGTCAGCGATCAAAGCAGTCTCATCTTGACCGTGTTGCTGATAAATTTCAACCATCATAGATTGTAATTTCTTCTTAGTCATTGGTTCATTTTGGTAAGCAAACTCTTCTGGAAGAATTTCGTTAAATAGTAACTTACCTAGAGTAGTTTCACGAACTTCTCCTCGGAAAGGAATTGCTACTGGGCTCTGCAAGATAATCTTACCTGCGTCTAATGCCATTAGGGCTTCATTGATGCTGCTGTATCTTACTGGCTTATCGTTAGCAACGGATGGTCTGTTGTAAGTTAGGTAGTAACAACCAAGAACAATATCCTGATCGATGTGCAGAATTGATGAACCATCAGCAGGCTTTAGCAAGTTCTTGCTTGCAGCCATAATATCTCGAGCTTCATCTTGTGCTTTATCACTAAGTGGTAAGTGAACAGCCATCTGGTCACCATCGAAGTCAGCGTTAAATCCTTTACATACTAGAGGGTGAAGCTGAATAGCTCGTCCTTCGATTAGTACAGGCTGGAATGACTGAATACTCAAGCGGTGAAGTGAAGGAGCACGGTTTAATAGCACGTACTTGCCTTTAATAACTTCGTCAAGAGCATCCCATACTTCGGTTTCTCCAGTTTCAATCATTCTAGTTGCAGAACGAATGTTGTGGGCTTGTTCTCGAGCAATTAGTTCTCCGATGACGAATGGCTTGAATAGTTCAAGTGCCATCATCTTTGGAAGACCACATTGATAGATCCTAAGTTCAGGTCCAGCAACAATTACTGAACGACCTGAGTAGTCAACTCTCTTACCAAGTAAGTTCTGTCGGAATCGACCCTGCTTACCCTTGAGCATATCGCTAAGGCTTTTTAGGCGTCGTCTTTGACCGGTTGCAGCTACAGCTCGACCACCACGTGCTGAGTTGTTGTCGATTAGAGCATCAACTGCTTCTTGAAGCATTCTCTGCTCGTTACGCTTAATAACTTCAGGAGCATTAAGGTCCATAAGCTTCTTAAGACGATTATTTCGGTTTATAACCCTTCTATAGAGGTCGTTAAGGTCACTTGTGGCGAATCTACCACCAGTAAGTTGAACCATTGGACGAAGATCTGGAGGGATAACAGGAATAACACTTACACAAGTAGAACTTGGCTTAATGTCAGCTCTTTCCATTCCTTCAATCATTCGAAGTCGCTTCATAATCTTCTTCTTGTTCATGCCCTTAGCATTTTCAGCTTGTTCTTCAAGATCCTTAATTAGAGTCTTTAGATCAATCTGATCAAGAAGATCCTTAAGTGCAGCTCCACCCATGCCTACTTTAGTGATAGCTCTTAATTCATCAGGTAGATTTCGGTAATCACTTTCGTTAATTAGTCCGAATCGAACTAGGCCATCAATCTGGTTTTTAACGATTTCGAAATTCTTAGAAACTTCATCTAATTCCTTAGTTTGAGCTTCTGCTAGAGCCTTAACATTTGCATCTTCAGCTTCTGCTTCTTTTTCGTAGCGGATCTTTATAGCTTCTTTTGCAGCTGCAAATTCTGCTTCTTTATCTGCTAGAATTTGATCTCTTTTAGCTTCATCAACGCTGATAATAATACAGCTAGCGAAGTAAGCAACTCTTTCAAGGTTCTTAACAGTCATTCCAAGTAATAGTCCCATGGCTGAAGGTGTACCCTTCAAGAACCAAATGTGAGCTACAGGAACAGCTAGAGTAATGTGACCCATTCTTTCACGTCGAACGATACTTCGAGTGACTAGTTCACCATTCTTATCTACCGCTGCTTCTCGTGATCGAACACCTTTATATTTAGTGTCGTGTGGGTTAATGTCTTTAATTGGACCAAAGATTCTTTCGCAGAATAATCCGTCTCTCTCTGGTTTTTGAGTCCTATAGTTAATAGTCTCAGGTTTAGTGACCTCACCGTAGCTCCAGTCAAGAATGTCTTCTGGGCTAGCGACTGATAATCTTACAGCATCAAAGTCTGCAATGTTTATTCCGTGGGAGTAGCGTCTCATAAAATTGCCTCCTCGCTATCTTGTTCAACGACGTTAAGTTTCTCATCTTCATTTAAAGCTTCAGCATCAACACTTACTTCATCGGAAATGTCATCCATTACTACGAATTCATCAGCTACTGATTCTTCGGTAAGATCAATTTTTGAGTTCAATGGTTGAGGTACTTCAATGTCAGATTGGTGACTGCCTTCATCCTTAATATTTTGAGCTAATATATCTTCTGCATCTACTAGGCTGTCTGAGTGCATTAAGTCAACTTTTAGTCCTAGACCCTGTAGTTCTTTAACTAGAACGTTAAAGCTTTCTGGTACTTTAGGTCCGACAATATCAGTCTTCTTAATGATTGACTCATATGCTTTGCTTCTTCCGTAAACATCATCAGATTTGATTGTAAGCATTTCCTGAAGGGTGTTAGATGCACCATAAGCTTCAAGAGCCCATACTTCCATCTCTCCGAATCTCTGACCACCATTTTGTGCCTTACCACCAAGAGGTTGCTGAGTAACCATTGTGTAGGGACCGGTTGATCTTGCGTGAATCTTGTCTGCAATCATGTGGTTTAGCTTAATCATATACATAGAACCCACTGTAGTCATTTCTTGGAATGGCTCACCGTTACGTCCGTCATATAGCTGCTGCTTTCCATCTTCAGGAAGACCTGCTTCTTTTAGAAGTTCTTGAATCTTCTCAATTGGAACACCATCAAATGATGGACTTGCTACCTTGAAGCCTAGAGCTCTTGCTGCCATACCTAAGTGTGACTCAAAGAGCTGTCCGACGTTCATACGAGCGGCAACACCTAATGGGTTTAATACGATATCTACAGGAGTTCCATCTTCGCGGAATGGCATATCCTCAACAGGCAATATTCTTGCAATAACACCCTTGTTACCGTGACGTCCACCAAGCTTATCTCCTACAGCAATTTTACGCATCTGTGCTACGAATACTTGGATTTGCATGAGAACACCTGATTTTAAGTCGTGTCCGTTTTCTTTAGAAAAGATCTTAACACCGACTACTTTACCGTGTTTACCTGTGCTCATTCTTTGTGAAGTATCTCTAACTTCCTTGGCTTTTTCACCAAAGATTGCTCGAAGTAGTCTTTCTTCACTTGAAAGCTCTTGTTCACCCTTAGGTGTAATTTTACCAACTAAGATGTCTCCAGGATGTACTTCAGCACCGATTCGTACGATTCCATCATCATCAAGGTGTCTTAGCGCATCTTCGCTAACATTAGGGATATCTCGAGTTACAATTTCAGGTCCAAGCTTTGTCTCACGAACTTCAATCATGAAATCAACAATGTTAATTGATGTTAGAGTATCGTCTTCAACAATTTTTCTAGAAATGATTATAGCGTCTTCGAAGTTATAACCACTCCAAGGCATAAATGCTACAACTAAGTCTTTTCCAAGTGCCAATTCACCACCTTGGATGCTCATTCCTTCAATTAGAATGTCGCCCTTCTTAACCTTATCTCCAGTTTCAACGACAACTCTTTGGTTGATTGATGTACCTTCGTTAGATCGAATGAAGTGCTGAGGCTCATACTTAACTGTGCCTTCTTTATACTTAACAAGTACTTCTTGTGCAGAAGCTTTTACAACTTCACCATCAGCCTCTGCTGCAATTAGCTGACCAGTATTTCGAGCGATAACGCCTTCCATTCCAGTTCCAACTATTGGAGATGCAGGCTTAATAAGCGGAACTGCTTGTCTTTGCTGGTTACTACCCATGAGAGATCGATATACGAAGTTCTTCTCAATAAATGGAATTAGTCCAGCACTTGAACCAATAATTTGGTTCTGGGCTGCGTCAATATGTGTAACTTCACCTGTATCAACCTCACCAGACTTTAATCTGATTCTTGCACTGACTCTTTCAACTGCGAAAGTATTATCTTCATTAATCCTATTACCAGCACCTGCAATAACTGCCGATTCTTCATCTGCAGCATCAAGGTAAACGATATCAGTCGTAACCTTTGGCTTAACTGGCCATAGTATTTGTTTCTTAACTTCAGCTAGTTTTTTAGCCTGAGCTTCGGTAATTTTTTCACCAGCTTTTACTATTACAGCACCTTTTTCGTTTTCTAGATTTACTCTAGCTACTTCACCAACTGCATCTTTTGCTGAAACAGATGTGATAACTTTTCTGTAAGGAGTCTCAACAAAACCATAGTCGTTGATTCGAGCATAGGTAGCCATGTTAAGTACTAGACCAATGTTTGCTCCTTCAGGAGTTTCTACTGTACAAATTCTTCCATAGTGAGTTGCGTGAGCATCACGAACTTCAAAGCCAGCTCTTTCACGAGAAAGACCACCAGGTCCCATAGATGAAAGACGACGCTTATGAGCAAGTTCAGATAATGGGTTAATTTGGTCCATGAATATTGAAAGCTGTGAGCTTGCAAAGAATTCACGAACTGCAGCAACAATTGGTCGAGCGTTTATTAGCTGACCCGGAGTTACTGTTTCGATTTCACTCATACTCATACGGTCTTTGGTGTTTCTTTCCATTCTTAGTAGACCGATTCTGAATTGTCTTTGAACTAGTTCGCCGACTAATTTAACTCTACGGTTGGCCAAGCTATCGATGTCATCAGCTGGCTCTTGAGTATTGTTGAGTCTAATAATCTCAGCAATAATTGCAGTAAGATCTTCAATTCTCATAACTCTATTCTCAATAGTGTTTGGAATATCGATATCTAATCGCTTATTGATCTTGTAACGTCCAACTCGTGAAAAGTCGAAACGCTTGAAGTTGTAGAACATATTTTCAATAAGAGCTCTTGCGTTATCTACAGTTGCAAGGTCTCCTGGTCGTAATCTTCGATAAACTTCGATTAAAGCTTCGTTATGACCTCGTGCAGGGTCTTTTTCGAGTGTTGTATCAAGATAGCTGTGCTTGCCTTGATCAACGTGCTTGAAGTTTTCACGCATGTGAGCTTCGGTCATACCTAAAGCTCTTAGTAATGTAGTTACAGCAATTTTTCTTTTTCTATCAATCTTTACGAAAATAGCACCGGCAGCTGAAGTTTCGAATTCCAACCAAGCACCACGCCCAGGGATTACCTTAGCGCCGTAAAGTCTTGAATTACCGTGTGCGTCAGCAGTAAAGAATACACCAGCTGAACGAATCAACTGGCTAACAACAACTCTTTCAGCACCATTAATAACGAATGTACCTCTTGAAGTCATCCATGGAAAATCACCCAAGTAAATTTCTTGAGTTTTAACTTCACCAGTAATCTTATTGATGAGTTCTACATTTGCTTTTAGTGGAGCCTCAAAAGAAACGTTGTTCTCACGAGCTTCATACTCTGATACTTTAGGATCTTCGAAATGATAATCTTTAAAGTTAAGAGTTAATTTAGTGCCAGTGTAATCCTCAATAGGACTAATTTCGGCTAATAGTTCTCCTAGGCCTTCTTCAACAAACCATTGAAATGATTTGTTTTGATGATCTACTAGGTTTGGGATATCAAGTTCATTCTCTTGACCATTGAAATATACCCTTTTTGCTGTGTTTGTAATTTGCGTGCTATTTTTTGCCATAAATAATATATGCAATGCTCCTATATTTAAATTGTTGTATTTTTAGGTTTCGTGCACGAAGATTACTAAGAGGGTGTTTTTGGCGCTAACTTTAAAAAAATAAAAGCACTGCCCAACTTATACTACTTCTTAAGATACAAGTCTGAGGTAAAAACTTTTAAAAGTCAAGTATTATTTTTTAGTTTTCGTAGAAGAAATTGAGCCAATAACGTTATCTACAATTCCATAAGTCTTAGCTTCGTCAGCTGTCATGTAATAATCTTTTTCCATATCATTGTGAATCTTAGATATTTTTTGACCAGTATTAGATGACATTATTTCTTCGAGTAGTTTCTTAAGTCTGATTGATTCTTCTAAATCAATTTCCATATCAGACACTCTACCCCTGGTGCCACTTGATGGCTGATGAATCATAACCTTAGAGTGAGGAAGTGCAAATCTTTTTCCTTTAGCACCTGAGCTTAGCAAAAATGCTGCAGCACTTGCGGCCATTCCAATACCAATTGTCTGAACGTCAGCTTTTACATAATTCATTGTGTCATAAATAGCTAATGCATCTGTGACACTTCCACCTGGACTATTGATGTATAGGAAGATATCTTTCTTTGGATCTTCGCTATCTAAAAATAGCAATTGAGCTACAATCAAATTTGCAGAATGCTCATCAACTTGAGTGCCTAAAAATATGATTCTGTCTTTTAATAATCGAGAATATATATCGAAGGCTCTTTCAGATCGGCCATCGCTTTCGATTACAGTTGGTATAAGAATATTGCTTGTAGGACTTTTCATATATCTAATTATATATACGGTATTAGCGCTCGTCAAGCTTGAGTGCTAATTCTTCTTTGATGCAATTTCTGTTAAAAATTTGAATGTTTTTTCAGTTAACATCTGATTTCTGATGCCTGAAATATTCTCCGGCTTAGCTAACTCAGATTGCATTTGCGGATCCTGATATTGACCCCTCATTAATTGGAGTCTAACCTCAAGCTCTTCAGGAGTTACAGTTATACCTTCTTTTTCAGCTATTTCACTTAGAATAAGAGAAGACTTAACGATATTTTCAGCAGGTGCTCTATTTCTTTCACGATGCTCTGCTTCAGTTACACCCTCTTCCTTCAAATGCTCGTCCCAAGTTTGGCCCCTGTATAGAACGCTCTGTTTTTCTTCAAGTTCACTTCTTTGAATTTGCTCTTCAATGATTGATTCAGGAATAGTTACCTTTGAATCATTAGTTATCTTAGCAATGACTTCACTCTCGTATAGGCGGTCTTCTTGTTGTTGCTTCTCATTTTCAAGCTGTTTTTTAATGTCTTCTTTAAGTTCAGCAACAGTCTTAAATGGTCCGACCTTAGAAGCTAAGTCGTCATTAATTTCGCTTTTCTTGAGTTCATTAACCATTTGAACCTTAACTTCAAATGTCACAACTTTATTTTGAAGATGTTTTGCGCCGTAATCTTTAGGAAATTTAACATCAAAGGTTTTTTCTTCGCCAGATTTTAGACCAATTAATTCAGGCTCAAATCCAGGAATGAAAGAATTACTTCCAATAACTAGAGGATATGATGATCCATCGGCGCCTGAAATCGGTTCTTTAGTTTCTTTATCAATTCCCTTGAAATCTATTACAACCTGGTCGCCATCCTTAGATGCTCTTTTAACTTCAACTGCTTCCGCTGCACGATCTTGCAGAGATGTAATAACCTCTTCGACATCTTTATCGGTTACTTTTATAGGTTTTTTAGCGACTCTAATTTTTTTATAGTCAGCTATTTCCATTTTTCCAATAACTTCAACTTCAATTTCAACTTCGAGCAGTGTGAAAGGTACAAATTTCTTAACTGAGATGGTCGGCTGAGCAACTGGTCTCAAATTCTCTTTTATCACTATCTGTCTATATAACTCATTAATGGCATGATCAACAAAGTCAGCTTGAAGTCTTCCTTGATCGGCATTCTTTTCTACAATATTTAATGGCGCTTTACCCGCTCTGAAACCAGCTAGTTTCATAGTTTTCTGCATGTCTTGAAGAACGTGCTTGTGGGTTCTTTCGAGTAAATCCGCTGGAGCGGTCACAGAAATATTTAAGTTGTTATCGTTTTTATAGGTGAGTTTTGCTTGCATAAACAGCAACTATATCAGATTAGAAGAGATTAATCTACTGTTTTTGAGAGTGAAATGTTCTAATAAATTTCACCACTTCATCAACTGAATGAGAATCTTCTTCACCGCTAGCTAGGTTTCTTAAAACCACCTTATTTTTCTCGATTTCATCATCTCCAATAAACATAGCAAATGGAATATTCTTCTTTGAAGCAGTCTTGATTTTGGCGGCCAATTTTCTATCAGTAATATCTAAAGCGATGTTAATTCCTTTGGCTCTAAGTTTAGTAATAATGTTATTTGCTTCAATGGAATTGTTTCCGAGAGTAATTGCATAGATATCAGTCTCAACCGAAACTTTGGGCAGTATATTGTGAGTAGTTAGGAAGTCTTGAAGAGTTACATCGCCCAAGCCAAAGCCTGCTGTCGCAATAGGCTCTACGCCGAATAATCCAACCAATCCATCATAACGTCCTCCCCCCATTATTGCTCGGTTGTTTTCAGGATTAGTGTCAAAGATTTCAAATACAACATCAGTATAGTAATCAAAACCTCTCATGAGTGTAATATCAAAAATGACATTAGTTACACCCTGATTATTCAGCTTGTTCATTAATAATTCTAAGTTTTGTAATGAGCTGTGTGATCGCACGTCAAGTGGTAAATATTCAATGTGTTTCTTGGACATAAGTTCAATGATTTGAGCACTGACGGATGACTCAACATTCGATTCAGATATAATTTCTTCAAGTGTAGTCTTGAATTTAATAGGCTCTAATTTATGCATTCGATCAATCAGCTTAATTACTTTAGCTGCAGATTTTTTGTCTAGATTAAAATATTCAAGGAATAGAAAATCTACGAACTTACGTGAATTTAACTTAATAACAAATTGATCGCTCGTGGCGCCAAAAGTCTTCAGCATATCATCGGCTACTCTAATTAGTTCAGATTCTGCTTCAATACTATCTACACCGAATATATCTACATTGATTTGCCAGTGCTCTCTAAGGCGACCTCGTTGTGGTCTCTCGTATCTCCATAGATTAGGGATACTATACCATCGCAATGGATAGGCTAACTCTTGCCTTCGTCCAGCTACTAATCTACTGACACTCGGCGTCATTTCAGGCCGCAAAGTAACCTGTCTTCCTCCCCTGTCTTCAAATAAATAGGTCTGTTCATTGACTATTTCCTCGCCCGACTTAGCTGTAAACATTTCGATGGGCTCAACTATAGGTGCGTCATATTCTTCATAGCCATATTTTTCTAGACAGTTTCTTACAGAATTAAATAAAAATTTCTGCAGACGTTTATCTTCTGGATAAAAATCTCTAGTTCCTTTATATGGTTGGGTAGATAACATTATTTATATTGTACATTAAATTTACATAACCAATAAAAAAGACCACTCTCGAAATAGTGGTCAGTAACTTTGGTGGGGATGAAAGGACTTGAACCTTCACGAGTTGCCTCACTAGCTCCTAAGGCTAGCGTGTCTACCAATTCCACCACATCCCCAAGAATCTCTATTTTACTAGATAAGCCTATAAAAAATCAATTGAGCATCACCATAATTTTTTCTATCAACCAATTCTAAATGATTCATTCTTATTTGATCATCGTTTACTGGCCAAGAAAGAACCAATAGTCCCCTGTCGCTCAATAGGGTATATAGCTTCTCAATTAGATCATATTGAAGTTTATCGTAAGGAGGGTCGGCTATAACTAAATCAAACTTCTCATTGGGATTTTTATTCATCCAAGATGAGACATTTGCAGATATTAGAGTAATCTTATCTTGTAGATTTAATTTGGAAATATTATTTTCTATAGTCTTTTGGGCTGTTCGGTCATTTTCAATGATTTTAACAATGCTGGCTCCTCTACTAATAGCCTCAAAACTTATACCTCCAGAACCACCAAATGCATCAAGAACACTAAGACCCTCTATATCACCAAGTATATTAAAGAGCGCCCCCCTTATCTTTTCGCTCATTGGGTGAGTTTTGTGACCACTTGGGGTATCGAAAGTTTGCCCCTTCAAAGTTCCGGCAATTATTCTCACTATTTATCTTCTTGCTTAATTAAACCAGCGTCCTTAGCTGCGCAGTACCAAGCAACCGAGACAGTATTGATGATAGTTGGCATGAGTACTTTTCTCACTTCAACCATCAACTTAAGAGTCCATCCTTTTTTATAAAATCTTCCGTACAAATCTTTCACTGCAATTTCTCTAGCTCTTCTCTTAAAATATTCACCGACACCAATTTCTTCGAATTCTTTCACCTGGCCATCTTTAATTTCAGCATTATTAAAAGATAATGGTTTTGCAAGGCTCGCAACACCAAGTTCGAATAGGCCATGCGTGGACATAAGCCCTTTTGGACCCCACATCTTCCAGTTATTGCTTACAGTCTCTCTTTTAGTCTCTCCATGCATTACAACTTTTTCCTTAACAGAGTCCCTGCTCTCCATACCTTCGCCTCTAAGTTCAGCCAACTTTTCTTCGTATGGATAGTGGTGTGCCGGAGTTAGACCATCTGTGAGTGCGTGAGCAAGCCATGCCGATTCAAAAGCACTTCTTTCCTTATTGCCAGACTTCAAAACCTTTACAAGCTCTTTGTAATGATTTTCGATTGCTTTTATAAGATCGGAATCTTCGTTATCAAATGGAGAATAAAAATGCCAAGGCTCATCAACCGAAGGACTCTTACGCTTAATAGCATCAGGACCTTTATATCCTTCAAAATGTAATATTTGTTTAGTGGACGGGAAAACTGAATTGTCACTAAGCTTATCTCTGAGTAGCCTTCTAGAAACCCTATCAATCTTTTGATGAGCTCCGAGTAATTTTCCTGATAATGGAGTTAGTGTTGTTCCGGCGTACATTATTAATTCAAATTAGATATTATTCTTAATTTCTTCACCCTATTATACAGGTATTCGTACTGTTTTAAGTCAACGTTTTTATTAATAAATTCTTCGGCCATCTTTCTGGCATTTTTAATTAAAGTAAGATTATCTAATTTAGCCATTCTAAGATCTAACTCACCATGCTGACTAATTCCATAAATAGCTCCTGGTCCTCTAAGCGAAAGATCTAACTCTGCTAGTTTAAATCCATCATTAGATGATACCAATGCTCTTAATCTTGGACTTGGAGCTTTACTGTCGCTAAGCATTAAATAGCAATAACCCTGATCACTTCCTCTGCCTATTCTACCTCTTAATTGATGTAACTGAGCTAAGCCAAATCTATCTGCGGCTTCAATCAACATAACAGTAGAGTTAGGAACATCAACTCCGACTTCAATTACAGTGGTAGAAACAAGTATATCTGTTTTTTTATCTATAAAGTCTTGCATGATTTTATTTTTTTCATCACCCTTCATTTTTCCATGTAGCATCGCTATGTTTCTATTTTTAAAATCATTTTCACTCAATTGTTTATAAATTTTCTCTACAGAATTAGCTTCTACGACTGAAGAATCTGTAATCAAAGGGCATATTACAAACATTTGATGGCTCTTATCTAATTCAGAGTTTATATTTTTATACATTTCGAGCTTTGTATTCGGTGATACAATTTCAGTAATTATTGGTTTTCTTATATTAGGTTTTTCATCCAAAATTGAGACATCAAGCTCGCCGAAAAATGTTAATGCGAGGCTTCTAGGAATTGGAGTGGCAGTTAGGCTCAGGAAATGAGGCATTTCAGAAGCCTTAGACATCAACCTTTTTCTTTGTTCAACACCAAATCTTTGCTGTTCATCGATCACAACCAATGCAAGTTTTTCCATTTTTACATTTTCTTCAATCAGAGCATGCGTCCCAACAATAAAATTAATATTGCCCAAACCGAGCTCATCCTTAACGAACTGCTTTTCTTTGCTTGTCATAGATCCAACTATAAGAGCTAATTTTTCAGACATACCAAGTGGTTTTAATAATTCATAAATAGTTTGGGCATGTTGTCTGGCCAATATTTCAGTAGGAGCCATAAATGCTACTTGATAGCCTTCGGAAATTACCATGAGGGCTGCCATAGTTGCCACAACAGTTTTGCCAGACCCAACATCCCCCTCAACCATTCTGTTCATAGGCTTAGATGAATCAATATCGTTGTAAATCTGCCAAACAACTTTTCTTTGTGCTTGAGTTAATTCAAATGGCAGATTCTTAACGAATTCAATTGCTAAATCTTGTTTGAATTCAATCTTTAAGGAATGTTCCCGATTATTCTCATTTTTATTAAGGAGACTGGCTAAACTGAGCTCAAACACTTCATCGAAACCCAATCTCTCCTGCGCTCTTTGAATATCTATTGATTTTTCAGGGAAATGAATCAACTCTAGTGCTTGGCTGCGACTTATCAGATTGCTTTCTTTCAATATCCAATCAGGCATAGATTCATCTATTTTGCGAATAACAGGAACTATTTCTCTTACAATTTTTCTAATAGTATTTGATGTTATGCCTTTAGTTAGTTTATATACAGGCAATATGCGAGCGGTATTAGCTGGAAAATCGCTTGCCAATTCCATCGATGGATTCATGATTGTTAAACGATTATTCGAAAGTTCAAAATTACCCGAAACAAAATATTCTGCACTGGATTTAATTGCATTTGCTCGGTAGGGCTGATTAAACCACACAATCTTAATTGATCCTGTATCGTCACTAATTACAGCTTCTGTTATATGAAGACCTCTACGTACATATCTACCTTTAGCCTGATCTACTCGGCCTTTTATTGTTACTTTTCCGAATTTAATTTCTGAAATTTTAGAAACAACTGAATAGTCTTCATATCTTTTTGGGAAATAATTGATAAGATCATTGATTGAATTAACCCCCAATAATCTAAATTTATTTTCCAATTCTGGGCCAACGCCCTTTATTTTAGTTAGTGAATCATTGAGCATGATAAGGACATTATATGCCCTATTACTTAGCTTTTGATACTAAGAAGAAAATACTTGGACCAAAATAGGACTTAGCTAGTATTGGCTGTAATAATCCCTCAATTGCAACCATTGCCCCAAGCGGAACAGTTTTCTTCAAGGTTGTACTTCTCAAATTAGATACTGAAAGAATTCTTTCAACCTTCAGTCCTGCGTGAGCAAGTTGTTTAATTACAGTTTTTGGATTGTGATTTACAAAAGGTATTTCATCCTCACGTTTATTTTTTTCAGAACGAATATCTACAGGCTCGGTTGGCATCTTTTCGTTCTTCGTCAAATGCTTAATTCTATTTCTGAAATGCACGTAATTAGCCACCTCAATGATAGCTAGTCCATCATCCGCAAGAACTCTTGAAATTTCTGCAAATTCAGATGAAGGATCTGGTAAGTGATGCATGACCCTGATCATAGTTATTAGATCCAATTCTGAATCTTTATATTTTAAATCATCAGCCTGCATTAACTTTCTTTCAATTTCTTTATGGTCTTTAAGAAAATCTTTTGCGATATCTAATTGCTGTTGAGACGGCTCGGCTAAAGTAACTTTGTCAGCATACTTTTCGAGTTCCACACATAGACGACCATAACCACCACCAATATCTACGGCGTGCTTGAAATGCTTGCCGGTCAGTAGTTTTTTGAAAGCTAATACTTCAGCTTGGTGTTCATAGTCTCTACCCAACCAATACTTTAAATAGTTATGATTTGGGTCGTTATATTGATCGGCTTTTTTGTGTGTTTTGCTCATAATTACTAAGACTCTATATTAGCATTAATTTATTTTTTAACAACTAATGCGAACTGGTTTTTGCCCTTTTGCAATAAACTGTATCCGTTATTAAATGATTTTTTAGGGTCATCTATTTTTACTGAATCAACTTTTATGGCACCGTCTTTTACATAGGTCAAAGCCTCAGTATTAGAACTAGCCATGCCAGCTTTTACTACAATTTCCAGTAACTCCCCTTCGTCTTCGATTATAAGTAATATGTCTTTGATTATGTTTTTAT
>Ga0007854_10001018_pt1 | contig 18209 bp, 13 predicted proteins | sample CryBogCBH12Aug08_FD_60382 | JGI IMG/M metagenome (GOLD analysis project Ga0007854, IMG submission 60382) | Freshwater microbial communities from Crystal Bog, Wisconsin, USA - CBH12Aug08 | ecosystem: Environmental > Aquatic > Freshwater > Lake | place: Crystal Bog, Wisconsin, USA | collected...
CGCGGCGGCTGGCACAGGCCGTAGGGCTTGAAAACAAACAGGTTCAGGAAATATTTGTATCCGGACTGCTCCATGCCATTGGCATGGTGGGATTTGATGATACGTTGCTGCAAACACCTCTGGCCAGCATGACGCCGCGCCAATTGGAGGAATATAGAAAGCACCCGCAACGGGCCGAGCAATTGCTGATGCCACTGGCTGAACTCAAAGGTGCTGCGGAAATCATCAGCGCACAGCTGGAACGGTACGATGGCTCGGGTTATCCAACCGGATCTTCCGGGAAACACATTGCGCTCGGTGCGCGAATTCTGGCCATTGCCAGCGACTACGATGGCCTTCAAATTGGCCTGATTGAATCACGCAAGCACAATACACGTGAGGCACAGGAATACATTCTTCAGCGCAGCGGGCGCCACTACGACCCACAACTGGTCAATGTATTTATAAATACGTATAGGGATACGGCACAGGACAATGCCACCACACCACCCCCTTCTACAAAAATAGTTACCTCCCGAAATCTGGCGTCTGGCATGGTGCTGGCCAGCGACCTGACCTCGCCCACAGGAATGCTGTTATTAGCGGCTGGCCACGTCATGGACGACGCTGTGATCCGAAAAATAACCAGTTTCGAAAGGTCCACCGGCGCCCGACTCTCTTTTTGCATCAGCCTGAGCGAGGCGCAACCCGAAAATCTTGCAACGGCCCATTGATGACCACCATGTAACGGACCAAACCATGGACGTTCTCAACAGGCAGGAAAATCAGATGCATCTACTAGAGGCATTGCTGCAGTGCAGCAATGCCATTATTCTCAGCAGCAGCAAGAATGCACTATTCGAGGCTATTTGCAACAGTCTGGTGCGTGTGGGTGGAATGGGTCTGGCATGGATAGGACTGCAGGACTCCTGTGACCCACGCCTATGGCCGCAAGCCCATTGTGGAAACGGACCCGGCTATTCAGTCTGGGTACGCCAACTTGCACACGTCGAACGGATCCCGGGACACGCACTGGCCAGCACCGCAGTGGCCTCTCAAAAGACAATTTGGCTGTGTCCGGATGACTCTGCTGACGACGTAACCCGAACAGCGGACCTGAGCCCCGGCGATCCATGGTTGACGGCCGCAGCAATACCGCTCAGGGTTGGCGACCAAACCTGTGCAGTACTCTGCCTCTATTCCTGCGACGCCAGCACTTTCGATGCGAACACGCGCTCACTACTTATCGACCTCGCACTGAATCTTGAAACTGCACTATTTAAGCTAGAACAAAAAGAGCAAAGTCAGCGTGACGACCTGACGCTTATAGAGAGTGAGGCGCGTTACAACGCTCTATTTGCCAACAACCCGATGCCTATTCTGGTGGTTAATCCGACAGACGGTCGCATTGTTAATGCGAACCTATGTGCCCTCGCTTTTTACGGCTGGAACTTTGAAACCATCACCGGCAAATTGATCGGCGATATCAATACTTTGTCGCCTGAAGCCATAAAGGCAGAAATGCTTCAGGCTATCACCGAGGGACGCAATTTCCTTGAGTTTCAGCACTGGGTAGCCGATGGAACTTTGCGCGATGTCGAAGTATTCAGCAACCCTATGAGCTTTCACGACCAGACCTATCTGGTCTTGGCTATTCACGACGTAACCGAACGACGACTGCTACAGGCCAAAGCACAGCAATCGCAAAATCTGATGCAGCGCTTTATAGATCACCTGCCAGGAACTGCCTTCGTGAAAGATCGGAATTTGCGACTGGTTATGGCCAACCGCAGGCTCGGTGCGTTGTTAAACATGGATCCGGCAGCTATGGTCGGCAAGACGGCACACGACCTGTTTCCCGCCGAATTTGCAGATTTCGTCACCTCGCTCGATCTTCAGGTGATGGAAACTGGCGAAAGTCGGGTGTTCCAGGAGACTTTCCAGAATCGCCACAATGAAACCAGCATGTTTGTGATTGATGATGGCAGTGAGGAAAAATATTTAGCCGGCCTGAGCGTCGACGTTACGGAAAGCTATCACCTGCGTGAGCGCACCTCTGCGCTATTACACATCAATGAAATGGCGGGGACCATTCCAGAAAAAGAATTTTTGACTACCGGACTGGAAATGGCTGAAAGCCTCACCCACAGTTCGATCGGCTTTTTGCATTTTGTCAATGAAGATCAGGAAAGTCTGGAATTGATAACCTGGACAGCAGGGGCTCTTAAAGGATGCACAGCAGCATACGATTCACACTACCCCGTCAGCAGTGCTGGCATATGGGCTGATTGCGTACGCATACGGCAGCCGGTCATATTCAACGACTACGGCTCCAGGCCCGCAACTTCCGGACTACCCAAAGGGCACGCCCCTATTGCCCGATTGATTTCGGTTCCGGTAATCGAAAACGGAAAAGTCCGGATGGTTCTCGGCGTGGGCAATAAAAAATCGGACTATATAAAGGATGATGCAGAAACTTTGCTGCTTGTTGGCAATGAACTCTGGCGCATCGCCCGCCGAAACAGGCTGGAAGCATCGCTCAAGGCACGGGTTGAAGAACTTGTAGAGGTCAACAAGCGTCTGACTGATATGCAATTGCAATTGCTGCAGAGCGAAAAGATGGCATCAATAGGCCAGTTGGCCAGCGGCATCGCGCATGAAATCAATAACCCCATCGGCTTCGTAAAATCTAATCTGGGGGCACTACAGAACTATGTATCCAATTTACTGGAGATAGTCACCGCCTACGAAGCCGTCGAACAAATACATGGCGATGCCGTAGCAGAGGCCCTCAAATCCATAGAACAACGCAAACAGGATATGGATTACGAGTTTGTAGTTGAAGACGTCAAGAAATTGATAGAGGAATCCAATGAAGGGGTTCAGCGGGTCAGCAAAATCGTCCAGGACCTGAAAAATTTCTCACGCACCGGTGATGTCAGTGTTGAACCTGCAGATTTACAGGCTGGCATTGAGAGCACCATCAACGTAGTCTGGAACCAACTCAAATACAAGGTCGACGTGGTGCGCGAATACGCCGTCTTGCCTCCCGTGCAGTGCGTTATTTCTCAAATTAATCAGGTTGTCATGAACCTGCTGATCAATGCCGAGCAGGCTATCAGCGGACGAGGAACCATCACGATCCGCACCGGTCAGCAGTCAGACACTGTCTGGATTGAGGTGCAGGATACCGGATGCGGCATAGAAGAGGACAAGCTGTCCCGCATATTCGAGCCCTTCTACACCAGTAAGCCTTTGGGCCAGGGCACGGGACTGGGACTCTCTATTTCGTTTGGAATAGTCCAGCGCCATGGCGGGAAAATTACAGTCCAGTCCGAAGTCGGCAATGGCAGCACCTTTCGCGTGACCCTTCCAATCGAATCCGCAATGGTAAATATTTCACCAGTTGATCAACAGGAACCAACATGAACCTGATGGCATGGAGCGAACACTTTGAAACGGGCATCCGTGAAGTAGACGCCCAACACCGCGCTCTGGTGGAAATGATAAACGCGGCCGCGCCGCATCTTGCCACAGGCGGTGCAGACGCTCAGCAGGCTGTCGGCCCCCTGCTGGACAAACTGATTCAGTATGCCGCCAGTCACTTCAAATATGAAGAGACGCTGATGCAGCAGGTGCAGGTATTGCCCACCTATTTTGATCAGCACTTGCATACGCATCAGGCATTTGTGAGCGAAGTCCTTCAGATGCGCACGCAATATGAAAAAGGTGAGGCGCTGAGCGGTAATGACCTGCTGCACTTTCTGACTAGCTGGCTGACCTTCCACATTCTCTCAGAAGACAAGCACATGGCCCGGCAAATAACGGCTATTCGTGCGGGAGATACTGCGGAGCATGCATTTGAGGGCCTCGATACCACGTCCGGTGCGCCACTCGCGGTCTACAACGCTGCCCTGCTCGACCTATTCACATTGCTGACAGCACGCAACCGCACGCTTACGCAAGCCAACGCCGAGGTTCGCGAGGCCAAACGTCAGGTGGAATCTGTCAACAGCATGCTGGAAATTCGGGTCGAAGAGCGCACCCGGGAACTGGCCGAAGCCAATGTCGCGCTGCAGGCGGAACGGCGTGCTCTGGAAGAATCTATAGCCCAGTTAAAGCAGACACAGGAGCAGTTGCTGCAATCCGGAAAAATGGCAGCCGTCGGACAGCTGGCCGCCGGCGTAGCGCATGAAATTAATAATCCCATTGGGTTTGTAAACTCAAACATGGGCTCACTTGCGAAGTATGTAGAACAGCTGCTTACCCTGCTGGCAGCTTACGAAAAGATTCGCGTAGTTATGCCGCAAACCTTGCGGGCAAACATTGAGTCGCTACCTGCTTTTCAGGACCTGGAATTCATCCGGGAAGACGCCCCGACGTTACTTGCAGAATCCCGGGAAGGGCTGGCCAGAGTCAAACGTATCGTCAACGATCTAAGAGAATTTACCCACGTAGGAACTGATAACTGGGAAGACGCGGATATCAATAAAGCTATTGAAAGCGCGCTAAACGTAGTCAGCAACGAAACCAAGTACAAGGCCGAAGTCGTCAAGGAGTTATCACCCTTGCCAGCGGTTGAGTGTATAGGTCCCCAGATCGGGCAGTTGCTGGTAAACCTGCTGGTCAATGCGGCGCAGGCCATTGAGGGACACGGCACCATCCGAGTGCGCACCGGCGCGACTGCACAGCGTGTCTGGATTGAAATATGCGACACCGGTCGCGGTATGTCTGAAGAAGTACAGAAGCGCATATTCGAGCCCTTCTACACTACTAAACCCGTTGGTCAGGGTACCGGCTTGGGCCTATCTATTTCGTGGGAAATAGTGGCGCGACACCGGGGCACCCTGGAAGTAAAAAGCCAATTGGGGCAAGGAAGTTGCTTTCGTGCTACCCTGCCTTTGCGGCGTAATTTGAACTCTGAAAATATCGAAGATAGCCAACCCAAATAGTGGTGAACTGCATGGATCTACAAAGCCTGATCAACCAGTCAGCTCACTTGCCCACGATACCCAAGGTGACCCAGTGGGTCATCGCAAATCTGGGTTCGGACGAGGTCACTACTTCAGAAATTGCAAAATTTCTGGAAACCGATCCAGTCCTCAGCGCAAAGTTATTGCGACTGGCCAACTCCGCCTATTTTCATGTTGACCGTACCGTTGAATCGGTAGACGATGCTATTCGCCTATTAGGCTTTGGCATGGTAAGAAAACTGGTGCTAGCCGGCGGCATTTCGGCGGTGTATGACAAAGTTCCCGGTGTAGACCTGCACGAGTTCTGGACTTATAGTCTCCACGCAGCCTGCACCGGACGCTGGTTAGCCAGACATTGCGCCAGCAACGAAGACCTGGTGTTTACAACCGGCCTGCTGCACGGAGTCGGCCAATTGCATCTGCACCGGGCTGCACCTGCGGCAATGGCAGCTCTGGACCTTCAACTTCCGGTGTTACACGATGAACGTATGGTGCTGGAAAGCCAAGCTCTGGGTTTCAATTTTGTCACCGTATCAGCAGCCCTTACGCAGCACTGGAACTTTCCGGCTTCACTGGTAGAACCTCTCTGGCAGCTTGCAAATCAATCAGATGTATCCAGCAGTTCTACCGTCGGGTCGCTGATTCAGCTTAGCATCTGGTATGCACGCAAGACTCTTTCAAATACGCCCCGCGAAGCCATGTTGACAGACTATCCTCAACCAATAGGTGAGCTATTGGGGCTCTCGAACGGTTGGATATTGAATGCGCAAGCGCAAGCGGCACCGGTATCTGGCGGGCGATGCCTGCCCTGCATTCCTGAGATGCATGAACTCACGGGTGGAATGGAAGAAATGTTGTATTAACTACAACAAGTGGACGACCAGATGGCCCCTGGTGCCACGCAGATCCTGTTCGGCACTCGACATGCCCAGATTGCGGGCCTGAGTGAGCAATTCGAGCCACTGCGTCAAGAGTTCGGACTGTGCTTCCTTGCTATCGGTTTCACACCGAATAACCAGATTGGGCTGTTGCCGACATTGCGTTTCACCCGTCGCCTCAGTCGACAAACGCCCAACCACCTCGGCTAGTTCCATAGAGATGGCCTGCATCTGATATTGCCGACGCTGTGCGCGCAGCGCCGACTGCACGGGGTCCGATACCGGGGGCATTTCCTGAGTAACCGGCGGTATCAGATCAAAACCAAATTTATATTCAGAACTTATAGCGGCCCCTTGTTGCTGAGGCCGGGCATCGGCAACACTGGTTACGCCGGCGGAAGCTATAGATGCAGCTGCTATCTTTGGTGCATCAGTTGCTTTGGCTACTACCGTTGCCAGCTTTGCCAGCTTTGCCAGCTTTGCCACGGTTTTGTCAGTTCTTTCTGCAGCAAGGCGCACGTGTAGGCCTACCCCACTTTCGTTTGCAGTTACCCCGCCTCGCACTGGCACGGCCAGAAGGCACGCGTGCGCCACAAGGCTGGCCAGAATAGCCAGGCTGACGGGGATTCCCTCCGATTTACTGAAGAACTCCATCGATAACCGCCGGTGCCGACACAATGCTTGGCGCAGTACCGATATAAGTCGGATCGGAAGAGATCGTCGGGTTATTCGGTGACGCGGTTGGCAACTGCGCCGTAGTAACGCCCACAGTACTCAATCCAGCAGTGCCGCAATTAATAGAACCCAGTCGCAATTCAGAGTCGAGCGCACGGGTCAAAACCGCGTGTGTTCCGATCGTTAGCGATGTTCCATCAGCAAGCGAAAACGCCGGTACATATCGGGTCGAAGGCGTGCAGGGCACGGTTGCGTTGGTAGACGGATCAACACAGTTGCCGGGTATTCCGTAGAGGTTTCCAAAACCATTGAACTGCAGTTGAATAACCTTCGTAGCCCACGAACCGTATGCCACACCCGTAGGAACGGTATAGCTTACTTGGACCGGCGGGTCAAAATTTACCACGTTGCCGTTATTCGTCAGCCACATGGCCTGGTTCCACTGGTTGGCACCGGTCTGATAGGTATAGTAAGTAAATGGGGTTGAAGGCGATGGTGAAGGTTCACAAAATGCAACGCCAGCAGGGCAGCTATTCGTGGCCGTTCCCAAGTCGGTTGTAAAAAGACGTCCACTATTGACCCCGCCCTGAAACATGGGGTCACTGAGAGGGGCAGACAATGTCACAAGCGTGCCGTTGGACTTCAGCCCCGAGTTGTCAAATGTATAATTCACTTCCGAGCTTCCGGTTCCCCACTGAACATTGGTGGGGCTGGCAAACGGGCTACTAAATGGTGAAGTGGTGCTGGCCAGCGCGGCAGCCAGACTGGTGGCGGTCGGGCAGTTGCTCAGGCAATGAAGCGAAGTGGGTGCGTTCGGGTCTCCCGGCAATACATTGGACTGTGAAAAGAAATAAACCGGGTCTGAGTCGGCATGGAATACGCTGCCTCCTGTGGCCATGCTATCGCCAGCAGGAATAGGAATGGTCAGGTTACCCAGCGTGTCGGACCAGGCGTTAATAGGCATTTGCTTGAACGCCTGAACCACCGAGGCAACTCCACCGCTGGTGTTTGCAATGCAATTGCCCGAACTGCAATCCTGATAGCCAACTATCTTGAAGTTGCCCGTGGTATTGGTTCCGCTGTGATTGACAACCAACGCAGAATCCCATACCAATAGCCAGTTTCGGTAATCGGGAACCAGTGGCGTCCCGTTGCATGCCGCTCCGCTGGGTGTAGCCACCGAGCCAGAACCCGTGCCACCATTTACCAGCTTGCAGCCTTCGGCAAAATAGGTAAACGGTATGCCTGCAATAGCGCCAAGAGTAGTTGAACCCTGACTCCATTTGGTAAGTTTGCCACTGCTCTTAAACAGGTTGTAGTGGGTGCTGTTATTGGGACGGCCGTCAACAATGTTTGTAATAGCCGTTACCTGACCATCTGGCAATACGCTCAACAAGGTGGGATCTATGCCACCAAAGTTTACCCCCCAATAACTTGCAAATCCAAACGTCTGCTGGCCGGACGAAATACCCGATAGTCCGCTTCCCGTTACACCAGTCAGCGGGAAACCGGGATTGGTCTGGTCCACACGTGCACCTGTTGTGGCGTCATATACACCGTAGCGCCAGACCGATCGGTTGGCATTCGCCTTCTGACGGTCAAAGCACAAATCTCCGCTACCGTCATTGCGTGCAAATGCAGCGGTGTTATAGGCAAAGGTATAGGTCACCGGCTGCGGAGTGCCGTTGCTGTCAAGCACAGCGTGAATAGCTCCGTTGCCGGTATTGGTGTCGACGGCATTGATATTGAGGGCGACATTGGAAGAATTTGCCCCCGTCTCGACATAACTGACCGCCCCGCCATTGGCATCTATAAAGCCGTTGAATTGCAATGTCGAACCTACATAACCCACGTAATCCATGCGCAGACGGCCATAGGGCGGCAAGACCGACGGAGACGTAGTTGCTGTGATCTTGACAGATACCTGAACGGTGCGTCCCTGTTCGGTAAGCGACATCCATACTTTTCCGATCATGGGACTAGTCGGGCTGGAATCTCTGGTGATGTCAACCAGCGCAGTCATAAAATTCGGAGTTGCAGCAGCGCCAGTATCTCCACCCGATGAATTGCTGGAACTCGACCTTGAGCGACTATCGCACTTGTTCTTGTCAACCAGCGCAACATACTTTACTTCCGTAATGCCGGTACTGGTGTTAAGAACACCGTGCTGCGTGAGCATGTCCGAAGGCGACATGGCGTTCATGATGCAGAGCACCATATTCAAATTCGCCATACCGTCCGACGTAGCATCCTGCACGTATTCGTTGGCGGTGTCAGTGAAATAGGGCGAGCCGGCCGTCGGAGAAGCAAATACGGTACCAGCCGACAGAAGGAGCGCGCCGGCAACTATGCAGCCGGGTATTTTGGAGCTGTGCATGATAGTCTCCTTCTAGTGGGCAGTAACCACCGACACCGAGCCGGTGGACTGAATTCCCTGCGCAGCCTGCACAGCGGTGGCATTGGGCGCCGCTGCACCGGATCCCCCACCGCCACAGGCAGCAAGAACGGCACACGTCAAAACACTGGCCAGAATCGCGGAAACGGTCTTCATATTTGCCTCCGATGATGAAAGATAGACCGGTTTTTATGCCTGCAAACCCCCTATATCTTTGAGATAGATCAATAGATTTCTGTGACTTCCCAATATAGGTGGCAACCTTGCCAACTAATACCAATTAGTGCCTACTAACGTGAGCCTATTAGCCCAGCTTGTCTGACGGCACCAGCTTATAGCTTGCCATGCGCCGATAAATGGTGGCGCGATGCACGTTAAGGCTTCTGGCAACCGCAGTGATATTCCAGTTGTGTTCTTTGAGGGCTTGCATCAGTGCGGATTTTTCAGAAACTGGTGGCGCATCACTACAAATCGACTGCACCATGGACCATCCGGTCGAAAATATAGGCTTTGCCGAACCCCTAAACTCAAATAATTCAGTCGAAGCAGGTGAAGCATGCAAAGTCGGCCTACCAATTTCGTCTGGTAAATGTGTCGGTTCAATCAGGCCGTTATCGCAGATTGCCAGCGCCGAGCGCAACACATTTCGCAACTGCCGAATATTTCCTGGCCAGGAATAGTCAAGCAACAATTTTCTGGTCGCTGCGGATAAATCAGCGGAGTCCACCAGAGCGGACGATCGCTCCTCGCGCAATACGGCGCCTATCAGAGCCGTCAGGTCGGTGCGCTCACGAAGAGCGGGCATTGCCAGTGTCATGCCATTGAGCCGGTAATAAAGGTCGGCCCGAAATTGACCGCTCTCCACCAACTTGAAAATATCGTGGTGGGTCGCACAAACCAACTGGAAATCAAACTCGCCGTCACGCTCCGCCAGCAACCGCAATAGATAGCTCTGGGCAGGCAAAGACATATCACCTATTTCATCGAGGAACAGAGTTCCGCCTTGCGCCTGTGCAATTCTTTCCGCGGCTGGTTCGCCCTGCATTGAAACTACCGAAAATGCCTGGCAGCTCAATACAACAAAAGGTCCGTCCGCACGCACACCTGACGCATGCAGGGACCGTGCAAACGACTCCTTGCCGGTACCGGTTTCACCCTGAATCAGTACCGGAATACTCCGTTCCAGCACGCGCAATGCCTTATTTATGTTGGCTTGCATTCTCACGTCCAGTCGTGCCAAGGCCACATTTTTCGACTCATCGGAACTGCGAGTCAATGGCGCACGAACAGGCATCCGCGCTAGTGCAAAGCAAGATTTTCCCGACCTGTTCAGTCGCAGGCGAATAGGTTCGGGCGGCGCCTTACCAACTGCCGCCAACAAGGTATCGTAGCCAATACCAAACAGCTCCGATATGTGCATGCCCTGAACTGAATTCCTGCCATGCCCAGAGCTGATCTGAAATTGCTGATTCACTCCGACCACGTAACCACCATCATCAAATGCCAGCAAACCGTCGGGCCTGATTTCGAGAAAGTCGCGCCGACTGCTGGTTCTGAGCACCAGTTGGCTTTGATACTGATGCAGGAAATAGGCGTCACCTATAAGGCGGGAAGTAGCCTCCACCATTTTCAACACCAGGTGCTGGCTACGACGGTCGTCTGGCGATTGCATAGCCGAGGCATCCAGTACGGCCAGCAGACTTCCATCACCCGCAAAAATAGGGCTTGCACTGCATGTCAAGTTGCGGTTTGAGGTTCGGAAATGCTCGTGGTGATGTACCGTTATGGCGGTGCGGTCTACCAGCGCCAGACCGACCGCACAGGTTCCTTCCTGATCTTCGGTCCAGCATCCGCCTTGCGTCAACCCTGCCCGCAAAGCCTCGCGTTCGATGATCGGGTTGCTGATGAAATCGACCGCAACTCCCTGCGCATCGGTAAGCAGAACAACATAGCCAACATCCCGAATCTGCTGATATAGGCCCTGCATTCCGCTACGGGCCACACTCAGCATAGCCTCCAGCGGCTCCTGGTGCGCGCGCAGTGCGTCGGCACTCAAAACCCGCGCCTGCATAGCGTCGGGGTCTAGCCGGTGAAGCTCAAATGAGCGCTGTCGCGAGCGCGCTAGCAACCCCTCGACGCTTTGGCTGGAATAGTCAAGATCGAATGCTTGCGTGGTAGTAATTTGCCGACTGTATGGAGGCATATTAAGTTACGTTTTGTCTCGCTGCTTTTTCCCCTGTCAAAGGTTTTGGCAGGTTGATTCATTTTGCACCGACAAAACAATACCAACAAGGTGGATAACACTTGTCGCCAGTGTTGCGTACTGTCGCAACAATTCGCAATAAATACAAATAGTGCGACATCACTGTCGCATTATTTTGCGACAAAACCTTTTGTGATTATTCCTCAACTAGTGCTTGAAAATATATACAAATAGATAGCTATGAACAGTCACGAAATGCCGGGTTATCCCGATATTCGGTGCCACATTGCGTTCATTACATTTAGCCAAGTTTCCGCGCCATCGCCAACCAGTTCGGTGTGTTGCGGTTGCTAAATAGTCGATTTACCACCATCTGGAGAAAACAATGAAGTTAAGCAAGATAGGTTCAGCTGTAATTGGGGCGCTATTGACGCTCGGCGTACAGGCCGCCGCGAACGCTGACGACGCAATCGAGACCCTGGGGGGAATGCATAAGATGGCTGCAGTGGACTGGCCTACTATTCCTCAGACCGGGCCCAAAGCGGATCAGGTAAAGAAGACCCTCGAAAAAATCAAGATGCCTGATGGGTTTCACATCGGCCTTTATGCGCTGGTTCCGGATGCCCGCCATATGGCCGTCGGACCTCAGGGTGTCGTAACGATTGTTGGAACTCGAAAGACCAAGGCCTACGCGGTTACAGACCGTTCTCGCTCAGGCGTTGCAGAGGACGTCAAAGAGTTTGCGCCTTCCATTCCGAAGGTTTTGCCTAACGGGCCGTGCTGGTCCAAAGACGGCTTCCTGTACATCGTCGAGCAGAACCGTATTCTTACCTATCCTGCCGCCGAGTTTTTTTATGAGAGCCCTGACGTAGCAGTGGGTGTAGTTGTGCCCGAAGGCAAGCTGATTCCCACATCTGAAGAAAGCTATAACCACACCGCACGTGAATGCCGTGTGGGCCCGGATAACAAGCTATACGTGCAACTGGGACAACCCTATAACGTACCGCCCAAAGAAAAGCAGGCCCTGTACAAGCAACTCGGTATTGGTGGCATTATCCGTATGGACCAGGACGGTACGCACCGTGAAGTTTATGCAACCGGCATGCGCAATCCGGTTGGCATGGACTTCAACCCCAAAGATAAGACGCTCTGGGCCAACGACAATCAGGTTGATGGCATGGGAGACGATATTCCGGCCGGAGAAATGAACCACATCACCAAAATGGGCCAGGATTTTGGATTCCCATGGTACGGCGGCGGCCATACCCGCACCAAGGAATATATGGATCAGACGCCACCGGCAGATATCGTATTCCCGGAAGTTGAGCAGGTTGCACATGCAGCGGACCTCGGCCTGATGTTCTATACCGGGAACATGTTCCCGGCCAAATATAAGAACGCTATTTTTTCAACGCAGCATGGTTCATGGAACCGCAAAGACCCGATCGGCGCCCGTGTGATGGTTACCTTCCTCAAGGATGACGGTCACGTTGCAGGACCATCAATTCCATTTGCCGAAGGCTGGAACGAAAACGGACATTATCTGGGGCGCCCGGTGGATGTAGCCCAGTCTTGGGACGGTTCGCTACTGGTGTCGGACGACCTGGTCGGTGCTATTTACCGCATCTGGTATGACGGCAAATAAGGACTAATTGCAGCGATCAATGGCCCCGGAGACATCCGGGGTCATTTTTTTGATAGTTTCCAAAACAGGAAGTCATGAATATTCCACCACCCGGTTGCTGTAAAGTTATAGCGTCGTATACCTCTTTTGCACTCTTTGCATTTTGCGTAGCCTTTGGCACCAGCGTATACGCGGGTGGCAATATCACGGCGGGACGCGAGAAGGCCATCATGTGCGACGCCTGCCACGGACTCGACGGCCATGCGCGCATGCCGGAAGTGCCCAATCTTGCGGGCCAGGGTGAAGGCTACATATTGCATCAACTGCATTCCTTTAAATCAGGCGAGCGCAAGAACGAGCAGATGGCCATCATCGTGCAAAGCCTGACACCAGAAGCCATGCAGGACCTGGCGGCCTATTTTTCTGCTATCGAAATCAAGGTAGTTAAAGTTCCGGGAGAATAAACAAATACCGGTTGAACCGAGGAAGCGCCGTGTCGATCTGGAACGTCAGAATATCTGTAATAGCCGTGTGCCTGAGCATTCCTCTGGCATATGGACAAACCAATGCGCTGCAGCAAGCGCAAAACGCAGAAGCCGCGGGCGACTACGCGCTTGCTGTAAAGCTATATACCCCGCTGGCGGAATCTGGCAACGCAGATGCGCAGTTCAATCTTGCCGAATTAATAGACGAAGGCAAAGGTGCGCTGGAAGACGAGCGCGTGGCTCTGCGCTGGTATCGGCTTGCGGCAAATCAGGGGCACGCCGCAGCGCAGTCAACACTGGGATCGTTTTACCTGGTCGGGCGCGGTGTCGATCTCGATTTCGGTCAGGCTTTGAAGTGGTGCCGTATGGCTGCCGCAGTTGGCGACGCTCAGGCCCAGTTCAATCTGGGCTGGATGTATTCGATGGGGTACGGATTGACAAAAGACCCGGTGCGGGCCTATGTATGGACGAAGCTGGCAGCATCAAATAATCGCAGCGATAGAAAAGCAGTCTATACGCGTTCACTAAAATCAATAGAAGAAAAGCTGACTTCAGCCGAGCTTCGGCAAGCCCAGGAATTGGAATCCAATTGCAAGCTCTCGCAAGTCGGGTTATGCTGACGATAGGTCTGAAGAGACAACAGACAAATAGTGCATAGATAATAACCAAGATGAACACAATCAGACTAGCATTCCCCGGCATTGCATTGATGGCCGCAACCAGTACGTTGCCCGTTTTTTCACAAACTCTCGACGAAGTAGTGGTTTCGGCCTCACGCACCGAACAGCGTAGTTTTGATGCACCAGCGGCGGTGCAAAGTGTTTCACGCGACGTTATTCAGGATGCCGGACCACAGGTCAATCTGTCGGAATCGCTCAGCCGGGTGCCCGGCCTTACTATTCAGGACCGGGAAAACTACGCACAGGATTTGCAGATTTCCATTCGCGGATTTGGTGCCCGCACGGCCTTCGGTATTCGGGGTATACGGGTGCTGATAGATGGTATTCCAGCCACCACGCCGGACGGGCAAGGACAGGCGTCTTCTATCGCGCTGCCGTCTACTGACCATATCGAAGTACTACGGGGCCCCTTGGCACAGATGTATGGCAATTCGTCTGGTGGCGTCATTCAAGCCTTTAGTAAATCTGCCCCCAAACAGGCAGAAGTTGGATACGAATATTTCATCGGCTCCTATGGATTGCACCGCGCGGATTACCAGTTTGGCGACACCGTGGGCACAGTTGGCATCATGGCCGACTACAGCACATTCGGGGTCGAAGGATATCGCGTCAACAGTGGCGCCGAGCGCAAGCAGTTCAATGGCAAGATCGACTTCAATGCTAACGAGCAACTACACGTCAATCTGGTTGTCAACGGGTTTGACAGCCCGCTCGCGCAAGATGCCCTCGGGTTGACCAGAAACCAGCTGAATGCCGACCCAACGCAGGCGGGCACCGGTGCTATTAAATATTCCACGCGCAAGATCCTGTCGCAAAATCAGCTCGGCAGTTCTGCCACCTATACGCTCGATCAGGATCGCAGCGTTACCGCCCGCGCCTATGAAGGCACGCGAACCAATTTGCAATATCAGGTGGGATCACCGGGCCCGAACGTAAATGGTGCATGGACGGGCCTGAACCGCAACTATTTTGGCCTGGGCTTGCAATACAACGAGCGCACCAACTGGTGGGCAATGCCGGTAGAGTGGGCTGCAGGCTATGAATACGACCACTCCAGAGAGTTCCGCCAAAGTGGCGCTGCGTATCAGGGGCTTAAAGGAAGCGTGACACGCAGTGAAGACGATCAGTCTGAAAATAGCGACTGGTTTACACAGGGCCGGGCACTCGTAAATGACCATATTTCCGTGACAGCAGGCTTGCGCTATAGCACGGTCCGGTTTGCCAGCGACGACTATTACGTAGCCGACGGCAATGGCTCGGGAAGCACCTCCTACACCGCGACCAGTCCGGTACTCGGATTTACCTACCACGCGTCCGACGACCTGAATCTATACGCCAACTACGGCCAGGGTTTTGAGACTCCCACCCTTGCCGAAATGGCCTATAAAGGCGGACCCGGCAACACCGTGCTGGGCCAGTTCAACACCAGCCTGAATGCCTCCAGCAGCCAGCACTACGAAGTAGGAACCAAGTGGGTCCCCAGCCCATCGTCCCGCGTAGATTTCGCGCTGTATCAAATCAATACAGTCGATGAACTGGTTGTGCTTAGCAGCGCAAACGGCCAGACTGCCTACAAGAATGCGCCCGGCACATCGCGCACCGGTTGGGAGTTGTCCGGCACTACGCGGTTCACACCCCATATCAGCCTGAATGCATCAGCCTCCAGCATCGACGCCCAGTATTCGCAGGCATTTAATAGCGGAACAACGCCAATCGCCGCAGGTAACAAATTGCCCGGAATACCCCAGTATTACCTGTACTCCGAACTGGCCTGGAGCAGCGAAGAAATGTTGGGCAATACCCGAAAAGGATTCCGGGTCGGCCTTGAGATGGTGGACGCAGGGCGTATTTATGCCAACGATACCAATACCGAATCTGCCGACGGTCACACTATTTTTAACCTCGGCGCGAGCCAGCGATGGAACGCAGGCAAGGTTGCCCTGACGACCTATGCGCGGGTCAACAATCTCAACAATGAGCGCTATGTAGGCTCGGTCATCGTCAATCAGTCGGCCTTGCAGTTCTACGAGCCCGGCTTGCCGCAAAACTGGTCTCTCGGACTGAGCCTCAGTGCGCCGATTTAAGACGCGTTGTCGACCTTATTAATAGTCAGCAGCGGGTTGGCTATTTCAGCTGCTAACAGCGATGCGGCCAATGCGCTGGGAAGGTCGCCAAGTGTTGCACGGTGCATTAGTGCGCGCACCGTAATTTCACGCATCCCGCTTCTGGCTGCGATCGCTTCAAGTTCGTCAACCCACACCGCAGCCTCCGGCATTTTTTCGGCTATAGCCAGGCCGCATGCAGCCTCCAGCGCATAAGCTTTTGCCCATAGATAGCCATCTGGTAGTCGGGTGCTTCGGGCTATCGCATCCAGAAATATTTCTATTGCACCCATCAAATTTCCGCGCGATTGGGCTATTCGTCCCAACCCCCTGCCGGCTATTCCTTCCCAACAGGGGTCACCTAACTGACACCCCAACGCAAACGCGTGTTCAAAACGTTCGGCAGCCCTGTCCACGTCGCCATTCAACATATCAACTTCAGCACGCAACGACTGCGGCCACGGTAAAAACGCCGTCCATAGCTGCTGGGACAGCGCAATAGAATCGTCCAGCAGCAGGGCCGCCGCAGGCAGGTCGCCCTGCAGCAACAGTACCCTGCCCAGCATCGATAATGCGTAGGCCATTTGGCGGTTATCGCCGATGTTGCGCGCCTGGCCAACTGCGGCCTGCAGCGTGGTCAGGGCTTCAGGATAGTGGGCGGTATCGCTCAATACCGAACCTTGCACAATTGCAATGCGGCACTGCTCAGCCCGATCGTCGCCGGCAAGCGCATGCGCCTGTCGCAGCATGACCAGCGCTCGCTCATAGCGTCCGCGCAAAAACTCCACATAACCCAGCTCTCGGCTCGCTGCTGCTGCAATGCTCGGACAACTCAGCTCTCCAATGGCCAACGCCTCATGCAGAGCCGTAGCACCCTCCTCGTCACGTCCGCGTGCCGCATGCACCAGTGCACCGCCAAGCGCCACCCGGGCACGGGTCCGCAGGCCCGCGTCCCGAACCGCATCTGCCTCTGCCACTGCACGCCGTAGGCACTGCAATCCGGCATCAAGAACGCCTGCACCAATCGCCGCTTCGCCCGCCTCAATCTGTGCAACGACCGCCATTCGACCCGTTGCATGCCGGGCAGTGGGCATATCGGTGGTTGTTCTCAGGGCCGTGTCAAGCGCTGCGCCAGGTTGCACGCCAAGCTCACGCTGAAAAAGATCCCTGCAGGCAGTGGCCTGACGCGCAGCGCCGACGCCATCACCGCCAGCCGCAAGGCAGCGCACCAACAGCACCTGATAGTCTTCGTCCAACGGGTTTTGCCGAACCAGCCTTGCCGCCAGGCTGGCCGCCTCGTCACAAGCGCCGGTTGCAAGCCGAGCCAGCGCAGCCTCGCGCAGCACCGCTTCTGAAATGGCCTGCAAGTGCCGTCGCTCAGTTGCCAGCCAGACTTCAAAAGTGGCGCAGGCCGAAACCTGAAGTCCTTCCAGAAAAGCATGGTCCAGACCCGGCACACGCAGGGCCTGAAACCACGACCCCTGCGTCAGCGCCCCAACATCCACGTACCACGATGCATCGATGGGCAAGCGAAGCATGTCGCCCCGCAGCCCGTCAATACCAAGCAACTTGCGCAACTCGCTCAGGTTCCATCGCAATGCGGCCTGCGGATCTTGCGCATCCGCAAACAGCAACTCGGCCAGATGCGCACGGCTGACTGCCGTCTCACTGCGAATCAGATAGCCCAAAAGGGCCCACACCTTCTGACCCCGGGGTGCAGGCACAGCCTGGCTGTCACGCTCTACAAAAGGCTTTCCAAGAAGGTATATGGCAATTCCCATTACACATTCTTGTTCAGGGCTTGATCTTTGACAAGTTGCTGCTCAGACTTCCGCCGTCGTGGGGTCAATCACAGACATCACGCGTGCAACGCTATTAGCCGGGAAGCCCCCCTGACGGGCGTGCTCCCGCACCAGTTCTTCGTTAGCTGCGTTGTAGATGCAATAAATCTTGTCTCCCGTAACATAGCTCTGCACCCACTGCACGTCCGGGCCGAGTTGCTGAAGCACGCTGCACGACTTCTGCGAGATTGCCTGCAACTCTGCGGCTTTGGTGGCACCGACTCCGGGAATAGCGCGTTCAATGACAAATTTCGGCATGAAAATCTCCTGTAAAAAGTAAAGGGACCTTCACTGTAGGAAACGCGCGTTTGAGCAGACGTTTGACGAATGGGCGGAATCGGTGCGGACAAACCCTAAGCCGCAGCCCTGCGCGG
>Ga0007854_10001020_pt1 | contig 18206 bp, 17 predicted proteins | sample CryBogCBH12Aug08_FD_60382 | JGI IMG/M metagenome (GOLD analysis project Ga0007854, IMG submission 60382) | Freshwater microbial communities from Crystal Bog, Wisconsin, USA - CBH12Aug08 | ecosystem: Environmental > Aquatic > Freshwater > Lake | place: Crystal Bog, Wisconsin, USA | collected...
GGGCTTTTTTCTTGCCGGGGCGGCCGGTGTTCCGCGCAAAACCGCCGGTTTGGCTCAGGGCCTGGACAGTTTGTGGAAAGAGGTCGCCATGGGGGTCGTCGGCCTGGGCGGAGCGATCGCCGTTTTGGGCGGCGTTCTCTTCGTCTGGCTTATCCTGGCCCGATTGCTTTCAAGGACGGCCTGCTATGAGCCAGATTGACCGCTATTTAACGGCGATCCTGATCCTGGGGGGGGGCGTTCTGCTGGGCCTCTGGTTGTTGGCAGGGCCGTCAAGGGAACAAGGGTCCGACTTTGAAAGTCTAGGGGCCGATGCGTTTCGTTCGGGACTGCAGCGCATGGTGGCCGAGGGGGAGGGGGGGCTTGTGGTCGATGGCCATCCGCTGATACGGGTCAGGGATGACGACATTTTTTTGCTGGCCAGGCGCTGGGAATTCTCGCCAGCTATAGAATTGCGCGCCCATCATACCTATCATCTTCATCTGATGGCGGAAGATGTCGTTCATAGCGCGGTCATCGCTGGTAGCGAACGCCTGTTACTGCCGGGCCAACCGCAGAGCATGACGCTCACCACAGCGGCAGCCGGTCAGCTTGCCGTGCAATGCGCCGAGTTTTGCGGGTTTAGTCACAATCTTATGGCGGCGTTCATCAAAATTTCGGGTGATCCCTGAGATGCCGGATATTTTTGCCGGGTTTGGTGAAGTGACGGCAGCTTTGATGGCCTTTTTGGCCAGTCACAGCCTGCCGTCCCTTCCTACTGTCCGTCAGAGGTTAATCCAGGTGATTGGATTGCGAGCCTATTTGGTGGTTCATTCGGTGATGGGAACCGCAACCTTGATTTGGCTGGTGGCGGCCAGCCTGCGAGCCCCCTATTTGCTGCTTTGGGGGCCCTATGACGGAACGCGTTGGGTGCCCATACTGGTCATGCCCTTGGCGTTAATCCTCTTGACCGCGGGACTGACCTGGCCGAACCCCTTCTCGTTGGGGATCGGCGCTAAGGGGTTTGATCCAGCCCGCCCCGGCGTGGTTGCGATTACCCGTCACCCGGTCCTCTGGGCGGCGGCGCTCTGGGCATTTGCCCATCTGATTGCCAATGGAACTTTGCGGGCTATTTTGCTTTTCGGCGTCTTAGGGGGCTTCAGCCTGATGGGGACCCGAATATTTGACCGCCGGCGCGGCCTGGCTTTGGACAAAAGTTCAAACATTCCCTTTCTGGCCTTGATGCAGGGACGAACCCTCCTGAGGGATTGGCGCGGCTGGGTTTGGCGAATTTTACTTGGGTTGGTGCTTTACGGGCTCTTGCTGGTTTTGCATGGGCCGGTGATTGGTCGTAGTCTGCTGCCATGAAAATTCGCCTTGGCGTCTTAACTCTTCTGATCTCGGGACTGATTTTTGTCTCACCGTGCCTAGCCGCGTCCTTTGTTTCCCTGAGCCAGCCGACAAAACTGCCCGAAGTCGCTTTCGGTGATGCCGACGGGCAGTCGGTTCGGCTTGAGATGTTTTTGGGCAAGGTGGTGCTCCTGGATATTTGGGCGACCTGGTGCGCGCCGTGCCGTGAGGAGTTTCCTCAGTTGGATCGCCTGCAGGGGCGTCTGGCGGGAAGTGGGCTGGTTATCGTTCCGCTGTCGATTGACCGGGCCGGGCCGGCTCCGGTGAATAAGTTCTATGCAGAAATGAAAATTGAACATCTGCAGAAATATTTTGATCCGAAGGCAAGCATTGCGCAGAGTTTGACTTTGCGCGGGGTGCCGACAACGCTGCTGCTGGATCGGCAAGGTCGCGAAGTCGCCCGCGTCGAAGGAATGGTTGATTGGGACAGTCCCGAGGTTGACGCCCTGATTAAGCGAATATTGTCTGAAAAATAGTGAAGAAGGGGATGGCACTGGTTCGCAATCCTTGACGCGCTATGGCGGGGAATGCTTTATCTCGGATTGTCCCAAGGGAGTGTTTTGCGCATGCTGTCCGACTCAACGGAACAGGTTTCACGCCCTGTCGATCCGCCATTCTCTCCAGTCCTGCTGGCCGGATTGCTGCTGGCTCCGGTGCCGCCGCGTCTGCTTCAGCCTTTGTTTGACGGAATCCTGACGGTCGTCCGTAGACGTCATCCGGATATTCTTGAACGTTTGGCGGCTTATCCGGACGCGGTTATCGGTATTGATCCGGTCGATCTTCCCTTTGTTCTGGTTCTCGAGCCCTGGCCGGAGAGTCCGCATCTCGAGGTGCGGCGCGATTTTTCCGGACTGAGCCCCTCAGCCATCATCCGTGGCCCACTGGCGATGTTGTTCGCTCTGGCCGAAGGTCGGATTGATGGTGATTCGGCGTTCTTTTCCAGGCAACTGGTCTTTGAAGGCGATACCGAAGTGGTGCTGGCCTTGCGCAATGCCATTGATGGCGCCGGGATAGATCTGCAGGCTGATTTTGCTACGACTCTGGGGCCTTTGGCGCGCCCTCTGATGCAGGCGGTGGATTTTGGCGGCCGGGTCTTCAATCGGATCGCTGACGATATGGAAACCATCCGGGTCGCCTTGCTGGGGCCTGCCCTCCGCGGTGCCGTCGCGCAATCCTCCCGGCTCGAGGAGGTTGAGAATGAGCTGGCCGAGATGCGGCGGACATTGCGGGCCCGGGAGAAACGGGGATGACGGTGCCGTCGGTCGAACTCATCTGTCCGGCAGGGACACCGGCGGCATTGCAGGCGGCGGTGGATGCCGGTGCCGATGCCGTTTATCTGGGGTTCCGTGATGAGACCAATGCACGGAATTTCCCTGGGCTTAATTTCAGTCGGCCAGAGCTTGCGGCCGGCATTGCCTATGCCCATGCGCGCGGGGCTAAAGTCCTGGTGGCGATCAATACCTTTCCGCGGGCAGGCAAGCCGGAAATTTGGCATCGCGCGGTTGATGACGCTGCAAAACTGGGCGCGGATGCGGTCATTTTGGCGGATATTGGCTTATGCGATTATGCCAGGCGGACCCATCCGGACTTGCGTCTCCATTTGTCGGTGCAGGCTTCGGCCTCCTCGGCTGAGGCCATCAAATTTTATCATCAGGCCTTTGGGATCCGCCGCGCGGTCCTGCCCCGTGTGCTGACCGTACCCGAAATTGCCGCCCTCTGTGCCGATGTCCCGATCGAGATGGAGGTCTTCGTCTTTGGCGGGCTGTGCGTCATGGCAGAGGGGCGTTGCTCCCTGTCGTCCTATGCCACCGGTCATTCGCCAAATATCGACGGGGCCTGTTCGCCAGCCAGCCATGTGCGTTATGTCGAAAAAGGCAGCAAGGTTGTCAGTCAGTTGGGCGATTTTACCATCAATAGCTTTGGGCAGGGCGAGGCAGCGGGCTATCCTACTTTGTGTAAGGGGCGTTTCTCGGCTAATGGCAAACTGAGCTATCTCTTCGAGGAACCGACATCGCTTAACACCCTGGAAATTCTGCCAGACCTGATCGGGGCCGGGGTCACTGCCTTCAAAATCGAAGGTCGCCAGCGTGGCCGCGCCTATGTGGGAAGCGTCGTGAGCGCCTTCCGTCAAGCCGTAGATGCCATCTTAAAGGGTGAAAAGCTGCCGGTAATGACTTTGGAAGATGTCACTGAAGGTGGGCGTCAGACGGCTGGCGCCTATCAGCGGAGTTGGCGATGACGGACGTCGGGCCGAACTTGGCGAAACTTAGCCTGGGACCACTTCTTTTCAATTGGCCGGCCGAACAGATTCGGGATTTTTATTTCAGGATGGCCGAGGAAGGGCCCTTTGACACCGTCCATCTGGGCGAGGTGGTTTGCTCCAAGCGGGAGCCGTTCTTTGCCAAATTTATCCCGGAGGTCATGGATCGCTTGACCACCTCGGGGAAAGAGGTGGTGATTTCCTCGCTGGCTTTGGTCATGGCGGAAAAGGAACGCCAAGGGGTTCGGGCCTTGGCTGAAGCGGATTTCGTTGTCGAGGCGAATGACATCTCGGCTGCTTTGGCTTTGGTGGGGCGGCCATTTCATGTTGGCCCCTTTGTCAATGTCTATAACGAAGGCACTCTGGTCTATCTGAGCGGGATGGGTATGAAGAGGGTTTGTCTGCCGGCGGAATTGTCCGGAGCGACTCTTGCCATTCTGGCGGCGCAGAAAAGCTGTGAAATTGAAGTTCAGGCTTTTGGGCGGTTGCCTTTGGCCGTTTCAGCCCGCTGCTATCATGCGCGTCTGCATGATTTGCATAAGGATGGATGTCAATATGTCTGTGCCGAAGACGCCGATGGTTTGGCGGTGGATACCATGGATGGTAAGCCGTTCCTGGCCATTAATGGAACCCAGACCATGTCCGAGCGCTATGTCAATCTGCTGGGCCAGGTCCGTTCGCTTGGACAGGCTGGAGTCAGTCGTTTTCGCCTATGGCCGCATCATTGCGACATGGTCGCGGTCGGGCGGTTGTTTCGTAATGTGTTGGATGGGCAGTTGGACGCTAAGGCCGCCAATCGGCAATTGGCTGAACTGGTTCCCGATGCGGCTTTCAGCAACGGTTATATTCATGGGTTGGAAGGTCATCGTCTGATCGATGATGATCTTTTGATTGCTTAGGCAGGCTTTCGGGCCGTGAGCATGGTTAGAGATCAAGGCGTGATGCCCACCCGACCGCTCCATGTGGCGATTGATGCCCGGGCGGCTAACGGCCTTTCCGGTGGCGTTGGGGAGTTGACGCTTGGCTATGCCAAAGCGCTCAATCTGTTTGATCCTGACAAGTTCATTTTTAGCCTTTGCGTAACCAGCGACATCAATCAGGAAATGTTGCGCGAACTGGTGCCTCGTGGAACCCGGTTTGTTCAGGTCGATACTGATCAAGAAAAAAGAATCGATGTCGATTTGCAGCTTTGGGCGAATGACGCCATTAAAGCCAGCTATGGCATGAAAGACGGCTGGTGTTCGGCCAGATTGAATGCCCTCGATTCAACCGATTTATTCAATTCCCATCAGTTTGACGTTTTTCACGGGCTTTTGCAGTTTTCACTGCTTCATGACGTGCCCATGATCTATCACCCACATGATCTGCAACATCTTCATTTTCCTGAATATTTTTCAAAGGAAGAATCCCAGGCCAGAGAGTTGATGTATCAATTATTCTGTCGGCGCGCGTCAATTATTAGTGTTGCGTCAAGGTGGATAAAAAACGACATTGAAAAGCAGTATAATGTTAATGAAAACAAAATATATTCTGTTCCGTGGGTCTCAACAGCAGAAAAAATATATAACAGTTCATCGTCGGCAATTAAGGATGTGTGCGATAAATATATGATCTCTGCTGGAGATTTTATTATATATCCCGCGCAAACCTGGAAGCACAAAAACCATTTAGGCCTGTTTCAAGCTCTGGCTTTGTTGCAGCGCGAAGGTGGGCCGGTGCCAAGCTTGGTCCTTACTGGGTTTGTAAACGAGCAAGGTCATGATTTACTTGATGCAGTTGTTCAGCTTGGATTATCCGATAAAGTAAAATTTCTTGGTTATGTCTCCCGTAATGAATTATCGCTTCTTTATCAGTTAGCGCGTTGTACTGTCATTCCAACTAAGTTTGAAGCTGGGAGTTTGCCGATTTTTGATGCCTTCACTCTAGGATGTCCAGTAGCCTGTTCCAATGTGACATCCTTGCCTGACCAGGCCGATGGAGGCGCATTATTATTTAATCCGGATGATATTGCTGAGATGGCCAGCGTCATTCGTCGTCTGTGGACAGACGTTAATTTGCGTTGCCGGTTGATCCGTCGCGGGAATGAAGTGGTGGCTCGCCTATCCTGGGACGCTGTAGTGCAAAATTACGGGGTGCTTTACCGGCTCGCAAGAGGCGAAATGTTGTCAGAGTCAGAACTCGCTGGTTTTGCGGCTCGTTTTGTCTATTGATGGATGTTTTAATTATGATGATCGCTGGATCCATTAAAAATTGTTGCATTAAAAAATTATGACTCAAGATAATATTCCGCTGGCACTTCCAGATCTTCTTGGAAATGAAGAGGCTTATGTTTGTGAAGCTATAAAAAGTACTATGATTTCTTCGTCAGGTCGGTTTGTTAGACAGTTTGAACAAGACTTTTCAAGTCTCTGCGGTTGCAATTCAGCCATTGGCGTTTCTAATGGCACCGTCGCTTTGCATTTGGCATTGCTTGGGCTCAATGTTGGTCCTGGTGATGAGGTTATCGTACCTTCACTTACTTATGTCGCTACAGCGAATGCTGTAAAATATGTAGGCGCAGAGCCAGTATTCGTCGATATCGATACCGATAATTGGTGTATCGATCCAAGGCGGCTTGCTTTGGCCTTGACCTCCCGAACCAAGGGCATAATTGCTGTCCATCTTTACGGTCATCCTGCGGACATGGATGAAATCAACAAGTTTGCTGAAGAACACGATTTGTGGGTGGTTGAAGATGCAGCCGAAGCGCATACAGCCCTTTACAAAGGAAGGCCTGTGGGCGGCCTTGGCCAAGCGGCAACGTTTTCTTTTTATGGCAACAAAATCTTGACCAGCGGCGAAGGCGGTGCCGTGACCACATCCGATCGTGAATTAGAAAGTCGAATGAGGTTGCTGGGAGGGCAAGGGATGTCATTAACCCAGCGGTATTATTTTCCGGTTACCGGGTACAATTTTCGTTTGAGCAATATCGCCTGCGCGTTCTTATGTGCTCAGTTAGAGCGGGCTGATACCATCGTTAAAACCAGGCGACGCATTTTTGGTTGGTATCAGGAGCGCTTGAATGGGATCCCCGGCATTGGATTGCAACCGGTTTGTCATTGGGCGACACCTGCCCCTTGGCTTTTTTGTATCACGGTTGCAGCCGATCACTATGGCCATGATCGCAATCATTTGATGACGCATCTGGCCGACAAAGGAATTGAGACGCGACCGTTCTTTAGGCCGCTGCATGAAATGCCCCCTTTCTGTGACCAAGGACGCAAGGTCGAGCTTCCCGTCACCGTCGCCGTTTCCAAGGCGGGGGTTTGCCTTCCCTGTTACACAACGTTAGGCGAGTCGAGCGTCGACCGGATCACCGAAATTATCAAAGCATATCATTCCTAAGGCCAAATTTTGTTATTCAGTATAATTGCGGAGATCTTTTTTTTGAATAAATCGCCGTTTCAGAAAGACTTTCTCTATCCGACCTCTAAAAACCCTATGGGTTTTTCCTCTGTCGGGCGGAATGTTATGATTCATGAGACAGCCAATATTGTCGGTGCGCATCGGATCTCGCTGGGGGACAATGTGCGCATTGATGAATTTGTGACGATCAAGGCATCTTCTTTGATAGCCATTGGCTCATACATTCATATCGCGGGGTCCTCCTATCTCGCTGCCACGGAATCTCTGAAACTGTCCGATTTTGTCGGCCTGTCGCATGGCGTTAAAATCTTCTGTGGCAGTGACGATTACAGCGGACAAACTTTGACGAACCCAACCGTGCCAAGCGCCTATAGATCAGTTAAGCAGGCGCCGGTTTTGATTGGGCGTCATGTGATTATTGGTGCCGGATCTGTAATATTGCCAGGGGTCGAGATTGCCGAAGGATGTGCGATCGGCGCCTTGTCTTTGGTCGTGCAATCGCTGGAGCCTTGGGGGATCTATGGTGGCGTGCCCGTAAGGCGGCTCAAAGACCGAAAACGTGATTTGCTGGTTTTGGAAGGGCGCCTGAGGGCCGAATTGGCATAACCGCAGAAAAACAACTTGGACCAAGAGCCGGTCGCCAAGCAAAGGGTTTCCCGTCCTAACGATGCCTGCTAAGGTTAGCCGCCGATCTCCGTAAGGGGCAGTGTCATTCATGCAAGCCTTGTTTCTCGCCTATGTTAACGCCGTGCCGGCGTATCTTTTGGCGACTTGGCAGGCCGCGCAGTATTTTTATGACCCACAATTGGCAGCCATGGCCGGTGGGGTGGTTTTCTTTTGCTTATTGTTGCGGATATTTCTTGGCGGCATCGGTGGCAAACTGGTCAGGCTGCTCGTTTATGGCGGTTTGTTTTATTTTATTTCCAGAAATGAACAAGTCCACGCCCTGTTTCCTGTCCGTACGGTTGGCAATATCGTCAGTTTCATCGCAATTTTGGCGATTTGGCTGCCGGTAACGATCCTTGGCGGGATCATCCGGGCCATGCGGGGTGGCGGAAAGGCGACGGCTCGTTCGGGTCAAGGTCGCGGAACAGCCGGGGTAGGCGGGGCCGGACAGCCCTTCAATGTTGAGCGGGCTGAAAACGAAAAGAAGCAGTTCAAAGTTATTATGATGACCGATATCGTCGGTTACAGCGCCAGGATGGAAAAGGACGAGGCGGCCACTTATGCCCTTTTGAAAGAGCATAACACCATCGTCCGCCGCGCGATTGGAACTAATCGTGGCAAAGAGATCAAAACCATCGGCGATGCTTTCATGGTAATTTTCGAAGAGCCCTTGGACGCCCTGCGCTGCGGCGTAGCGATCCTGAAAGAACTGTATAAATTTAACAAACCACGGCCGGGCAATGATCAGTTAAAGATCCGTATTGGTATTCATCGTGGCGAGGTTATTGTCACCGCCAAAGACGTGTTCGGCGAAGGGGTCAATATCGCAGCACGAATGGAATCGATAACCGAGCCGGGCGGCATTTCGATTTCTGCTGATGTTTATGAACATGTGAAGAACAAAGTCGAGGCTGGCTTCCAAAGCATAGGCGTACCAAAAATGAAAAATATTGCTAGCCCGCCAGAAGTGTTTCGGGTTCATTTGACCCACAGTTAATGTGTTAGGGGTTTGTCTTCGTTGAAGATGTTCGGAACGGAAAAATGAGTGTCCTTTTTAAGGCCTTGGCTAAAGCTGCTAAGGCCCGGGAACCTCGTCGTGGCGATCATGGTGGTGGTGCCGGGGCTGCTCCCTCTGGTCCTGCGAAAGCTGGGCTGGGGAAGCGGCTTAGGATTCTCTTGGCCTTAGGTCTGGCTGTTCTTCTGTTCGTTGGCGGTTTTATTTTCTTTGGCGACGATCTCTTTTCTATGCTTGACCAAGTGGCAAATGACTTAGCCTCAGGTCCCCCTTTGCCGCCGGGCAATGTGCAGAACGGACCGGTCAAGCGCATAGAAAGGCCGCAGCCTGCCAAGAATAGCAGCCCACAAGCTGTGCCGCCGCCGGTGGTAACAGCGATTCCGGCGGACCAGCAGGCCCCCGCTGCGCCGGCTCCGGTTCCGGCTCCGGCCGCGGCCGTCGAGCTGCCCGGCGGCAATCCGGCGGGGGCTGTCCCTGCCGCATCGCCGCCAGTGGCCGCCCTTCTGCCCTCCCAGTCGCCGGTCGCGACCACGCCCCCACCTGGGGGCGTTGCGGCTCCGGTTCCAGTTCCGGCTCCGGCTCCGCCGCCAGCTCCGGCTCCAGAACATCCTCGAATAGCGGCCCCCAAACAGGCGGCGGCACCGCACGCCCTCAAGCGGGGGCCCGTGCAGCCAACGCCTTTGCCGAAAGAAGTCGCGCCCGGCGAAGAGGATTTGCCGGCTCTTCTCGATCGCATCCGCCGCCAGCATGATGCGCCGGTTCTTGCGGACCAGGTGCATGTTGATCGAACCCGGTCCGTGCCCAATCTGACAGGGGCTGACGGCAATACGGCCGTCAATGTGGCGGTGACGGTCCCGGTCGACCGAGAAACGGCGGGCTCTGCTTACGAATTATTGATGCATGGTCAGTATGAGGGTGCTCTCAGCCTTTACCAGAAGGCCCTGAAGCTGGCGCCGGCCAATCTCTCTCTGCTTTTGGGTAAGGCCACGGCTGAACATAAATTAGGGCATCTGGATCAAGCCCGTGATAGCTATCGTCAGATTTTGGCTATTGACCCCGAAAATCCTGAGGCACTAACCAATATGACGGCTATCGTCGCGGATCAGGCTCCGGAACAGGCTTTGTTGGAGTTGCGGGCTTTGCAGAAAAGTCATCCCGGCTTTAGTCCGATTGGCGCTCAGATCGCGAATATTGAGGCGGCAAATAGCAATGTTTCAGCGGCAATTTCCGCCCTGAACAATGCCATTGCACAGTCGCCGGATAACGGGCTCTATCGATTGAATCTTGCTATTTTGCAGGATCGTGCTGGCATGGCGTCTGAGGCCGCAGCTTCTTATCAGGCGGCCATCACCATGCTTGGGTCCTCAGAAGGGTTGCCGATCCCTCTTGAGCAAATTCGGCGGCGCCTGCGTTACCTGCAGGGAAGGTAAATAGAATGCCCTATCTCGCGCATTTCGGACTTAAAGATCATCCCTTCGCACTGACACCAAATACAGATTATTATTATCCGACCCAGGAAAACGCCAATATCATTGCCTCTTTGGATTTCGCGCTGCGCCGCGATACGGGCATCATAAAAATTGTTGGCGAGGTTGGAACCGGCAAAACATTGCTCTGTCGTTTGCTGGTCAACAAATTGATTGATACCGATGCCGTCGCCTATATCAATGCACCACAGGCGGATACCCAATCCATTATTCGGGCGGTCTGCTCTGAGTTTGGTATAGCCGTCGGCAGTAAGGATGCCTCGGCCTATACCGCTCTTAATCGGTTTTTGGTTCAGGAGCACAGCAAAGGCCGATTGGCGGTCGTGGTGGTCGACGAGGCTCAGCATCTTGGCAAAGAAGGACTCGAGGCGATCCGCCTCGTTTCCAATCTGGAGACTGAGACCAGCAAGCTATTGCAGATTGTCCTGTTTGGTCAGACGGAACTGGATGAACTGCTGCGGGATCCTTCGCTACGGCAGCTGAACCAACGGGTGGTTTTCTCGTTCAGCACCAAACCGCTGACGATGTTTGAAACACGGAACTATATCGCGCATCGCATTCGGGTCTCGCGTCGCGAGGGTATGGACTATGAAATCTTCCTTGAAAGTGCCTTGACGGCGATTGCTCAGGCCAGCGCGGGGATCCCCAGGATTGTCAATATTTTGGCGGACAAGAGCCTTTTGGTTGCTTTTTCCGCAGGGTCGCCGACCGTTCAGCGTGCTCATGTCAGGGAAGCCATCAAAGATACGCCGGGTTTGTTCAAGTCATCTGGCGGATGGTCGTTTTCTGCTCTTTTCGGGCGCGTATTCGCTATAAGAGGACTGATGATGACGGCGGCTGTGGCCGTCGGACTGCTGCTGGCGTCTGCCGCCGGTTGGGCTTGGTGGCGCCATGCGCATATAATGACGGGGCAGTCCCTGGTCAGCGGTCAGGCTTCGACCGCAACGGCTCAGCGCGCCATACCGCCGGTTAGCCCGACACCAGCCCCGCAGGTGCAATTGGCTGCGCCCGTTCAGGCCCAGACACCAACGCCGATGCAAACCGCTGCGCCCGTCATGCCCGTTTCGCCGCCGGTCTCGGTCTTGCCCCCACCACAACCTGCCGTTCTGCCTCCGGCAGCGGCTGTGGCACCCGCCCCGCCTCCGGTAGCGGCTGTGGCACCCGCCCCGCCTCCGGTCGTTGCCAGGGCGGCTCACCATGGCAAACGATCCGCGCACCAGGCGACGCATCGCGGCAAATCGGCGCGTTCGGCTAAGGGGCAGGGCTCGGCGCCCTCGGTGGCGACGGCGCCCGCAACGGTGGGGGCGGCACCCTCGGCCAGTCCGGCCAGTCCCGAGAGTGCCGCCCCTGCACCACAAGCGGCACCGGTCGAACCGGTTATCGTGGTGCCGGCTCAGGTTCATCCCGGCGTTTATCCAAGCAGTCCGCGTTGATCGCATCCTTTAATTTGCCTGAGTTGGCGCTCTTTGCGCTATTTGGGCTGGTTTTCGGAAGCTTTGCTTCGGCTGTAAGTTATCGCCTTCCGCGTGGTGAACCGGTGGCTGTGGACCGCTCGCGTTGTCCGGTCTGCAAAACCGCCCTGTCGGCGCGCGACCTGGTGCCGCTGCTGTCTTGGCTCGTGAGCCGTGCGCGCTGTCGGCATTGCCAAGCGCCAATTCCCTGGCGCTATCCTCTCATGGAATTCGCCTTGGCGGTCTTGTTCGTCGCGGCTGGCAGGCTGGCACATGCGGATCTGATGATGGCGGTTTGCCTGGCGGCCACCTTTCTGGGGTTATTAGTGATCATTGTGACGGATCTCGAGGCCGGTATCATTCCCAATGTCGTTTTGCTCGCCCTGGTTCCTGTCGCCCTGGCCTATCGCAGCTGCCTGGGCTGGTCTTTAACCGAGGGTGCTCTAGGGGCTGTGTTTGGGTTTGCTCTGCCCTGGCTGGCGCGGGCCGGTTTTCGTCGGTTAACCGGGCGCGATGGGCTGGGATTCGGCGATGTCAAATTTGCCGCTTTGGCTGGGCTTTATCTTGGGCCTGGCGGTATCGGCCCCTTCCTGGTGGTCGCCGGCGGGTTAGGCCTGGTTATGGGCTTGCTTTGGCGACTCTCAGGGCGTGGAGAGGTTTTTCCGCTTGGTCCGGCCCTTTGTGTCGCTTTGCTGATTGCCGTCGCTTTCCCGGAATGGCTGAGCCTGGGTTACCCAGAATAATCGAGGTTAAACCGTTTGTTGAGTCTTGGCGTAGCTGTCGCGCAGGCCAACGGTACGATTAAACACGAGGCTCTCGGAACCGGTATCGCGACAAAAATAGCCCAGACGCTCAAATTGCACCGGTTCTTCGGCTTTGGCCTCAGCCAGGATGGGCTCAAGGCGGCAGCCGGAAAGAACCTCCAGCGAGGCCGGGTTCAGATCGGCGAAAACATCACCGGCGGCACCCGGATCCGGTCGACAGAACAGGTGATCATAAAGTCTGATTTCCGCGGGGATGGACTCGGCCGCCGCCACCCAATGGAGGGTGGCCTTCACCTTGCGCCCATCGGGCGCATTCCCGCCGCGGGTCTCAGGGTCATAGCTGCAGCGTAATTCCACGACTTCGCCCTGGGCATCTTTGATAACCTCGCGGCAGGTGATGAAATAGGCGTAACGCAGGCGAACCTCGCGGCCAGGCGACAGACGGAAAAACTGTTTCGGCGGATTTTCCATAAAATCATCGCGCTCGACATAAATTTCGCGCCCAAACCGAATCCGACGCGTGCCGGCTGCCGGATCATCCGGGTTGTTGATGGCCTCTAAGTCTTCCGATCCGTCGGCGGGATAATTTTCAATGACGACTTTCAAAGGTCGCAAAACCGCCATCCGCCGCAGGGCTGTCTTATTAAGCACTTCACGAATTGAAAAATCGAACATGGAGACGTCGACTTGGCTGTTGGCCCGGGCAACGCCGACACGGCGAACGAAATCGCGCAGGGCCGCCGCCGGAACCCCACGACGGCGCAATCCGGCCAAGGTCGGCATCCTGGGGTCGTTCCAGCCACTGACATGGCCCTGGCGCACCAGTTCGGTCAGAACGCGTTTGGACAGGACAGTGTAATCCAGATTGAGGCGGGCAAATTCATATTGCCGCGGTCTGGCCGGAACCGGCAAATTTTCGATAAACCAATCATAAAGGGGACGATGGTCTTCAAACTCCAAGGTGCAGATCGAATGCGTAATGCCTTCAATGGCATCAGATTGACCATGGGCGAAATCATAGGTTGGATAGATGCACCAGCGCGTTCCCGTGCGGGGATGTTCGGCATGCAGGATACGGTAAAGGACTGGGTCGCGAAGATTGATGTTTCCCGCCGACATATCAATTTTCGCGCGTAAAACGCGACTGGCATTGGGAAACTCACCCGCCCGCATACGGCGGAACAGATCCAGCGATTCGTCAGCCGACCGATCACGGAATGGACTGTTCCGGCCGGGCTCGGTCAAACTGCCCCGCATCTCGCGGATTTCTTCGATCGAAGAATCATCCACATAGGCCTTACCAGCTTGGATCAGATATTCCGCCCAGGCATAAATTTGTTCAAAATAATCCGAGGCGTAATAAAGATGACTTCCCCAATCGAACCCCAGCCAACGAACATCACGCTCGATGGCGTCAATATATTCCTGTTCTTCCTTGGTGGGATTGGTGTCATCAAAGCGCAGATGGCAGCGACCTTGAAATTCCTGGGCCAAGCCAAAATTCAGGCATATTGATTTGGCATGGCCTATATGCAGATAGCCATTCGGCTCAGGAGGAAAGCGCGTGACGATTTCACTATGTCGCTTCGCTTCAAGATCGGCCCGAATAATATCCCGGACGAAATTATTGCCCGTCTCCGTGACTGAGTTCTCGCTAGCCATTGAACACCTTTGTCCTGGTCGCCATTCCTTGCGCGCGTCGTGTTTTTGCCAGATTCCCCACGCAACGCCAATGCCTTATCGCAGCGACGCCTCGATATTACCACCATCAACGGTCAGCACCGCCGCTGTCGTCCGCTCTGCCCGGGCCAGAAAGACGAAGGCCTCGGCCACATGGCGTGCGGTGACTTCCCGGCCGAGAAGATTACCCGCCATATAATCCGTCGGTGAAACGCCACGGGCTTGTGACCGTGCCGTGATCATTTCATTGCTTAACAGGCCGCTGCGAATACGATCGGCATTGACGCCATTGGCACGGATCCCATCGCGGCCATGATCCAGCGCATATTGTTTTAACAAGGACAGAGTTGCCGCTTTCGGCAAACCGTAAGGTCCAAAATCCTTGCCCGGGTTCACGGCCTGTTTTGAGACATTGAAAAGCAGGCAGCCCCCGGTCGCCTGGGCTTGCATAATTCTTACGGCGTTTTGCGCGATCCGTTGATGCGCGAAGAAATTCAGTTCAAAGGAGCTGCGTAGAACCGCCTCGTCAACCAGGCCGATGGTGCCCTGCCAAGCCGCGCCAGCGTTGGAAACCACAATATCGATGCCCCCGAAGCGTTCCACGATTTTGTCAAAGGCGACCCGCACAGCCTGATCGTCGGTAACATCCAGTTCTAGACCCAGCGCGGTTTTGCCGCATTGGGCTGCAACCAAAGACGCCTTTTCGCGATCCAGCACGGCAATTTCGGCGCCTTCGCCGGCAAAAGCCAACGCCGTGGCGGCCCCAATTCCGCTGCCGCCGCCAGTTACCACAACAACCTGTCGGGCCAGCGGCTTTTCTTTGCCTTTGCCCAGTTTGGCCTGCTCGAGCGACCAATATTCCAGCGCAAACATTTCCGCTTCGGAGACCGGCTGGAAAGTGCCGATGGCCTCGGCGTCGGTGATGCAGTTAACGCTATTTTCGGCGATATCGGCGGCGATCGCGGCGTCCTTGGCTGAGGCGCCAACCCCGAACAGACCGAGCCCCGGGACCAGCACCACCCGCGGTATGGTATCAAGCTGCTGTTTGCTGCCATTGATGTTATGGCGCTCAAAATAAGCAGCGTAGCGGGTGGCAAAAGCTTCGATCGCCGTCTTGGCCATATCGGCCCAACAGGCCAATTGATCCGGGTCAGCGGCGGGCAGGATCAATGGCCAGTTTTTGGTTCGGATGGTGTGGTCAGGAGTCACGACGCCTTGTTGGCTGTACCGCGCCAAATCCTGTCCATCCACATAGCGCCGAATTTCTGGGCTTGTCCGAAAATCCAGTATCCAGCGCCGCACGGTGCGGTCTTCGAGTCGGTCCGCCAAAAGCCCGCGCAGGATGGGGGCAATGGCCGCCAGGGGCGTCGGCTTGTTTGGCAGGGAGGCCGGAATAAAGTGGGTCTTTCTTGTTTTGTCAAGGGTCCGCTCGACCAAATCAACCATGGAGATCATACGCTCATAGGCGTCCTTAGCGGTCTCGGCAAAAGTGAAAATGCCGTGCTTAAGCAAGATCAATCCCTGGACGGAGGGGTCCTGTTCGAACAGCTCAACGGCGCGTTTGGCCAGCGCGAAACCGGGCATGATATAAGGGACAATGCCCATCGACGAGCCAAAGAGCTCGGCCGCCCGCTCCGCGCCATCGGGCTGATCAATCAGGCTAAGAACCGCAGTGGCATGGGTGTGATCGATGAACTTATGCGGGAGAAACGCATGCAGCAAGGTTTCGACCGAAGGATTCGGGGCATTGCTGTCCAATAAATTGGCCCGTTGCACATTGACCATATCCTCGTCGCTCAAGGCCGCAAGTTGGCGCAGACGCATCAGCGGGGCCCGGCGTACGGCTGGCAGGCCCGCCGGCTCGATATTGCCCATATCCCAACCCGAGCCTTTGACGCAGAGCACCTCAATTTCTTCATCCATGACGTCGCGCACCATGGTTTTGACCGAGGTGTTGCCACCACCATGCAGCACCAGTCGGGGATCATTGCCCAATAGCCGGCTGCTATAGACGCGCAAGGCCATGTCGCGGCCATGCCCCATTTTGGCATAATGGCTGATCATGTCTTCAGCCGCTTGATCGGACCACAAGGACTTCATTGATCCCCCGCACAGAGATTAAGGGTAGGAATGTATAGTTCCTCTGCCTGCTGACCGCCAGTGTGGTATTTCTTTATGGGCTGCCGGCTGTGGGAACAGCGGGCTCGAACAAGGCAAGGATTCTGTCATCGTGTCGTTCATTTTCAGGGTTCTCGGTGTGCTACTGCTTTCTTTTGGTCTAAGCGGTCAGGCTTGGGCGGTGACGGTGACCGCTGCCGAATTGCTGGACGCCAAATTGGACTATGTCGCTGACTATTACCTGACCACAGGGTCGGGTCGTTTCCAGGGAACGGTCATCCATGGCCCAGGTCATGAGCGGCGCGAGTTTGATGCGGCTGCCGGCCATCAGATTTTGTTATTACGCCGTGATATTGACGAGGCGGCTGTTCTTTGGAGCCAGCGAAAACTTTATGTCAGCACCAGCTTTCAGGCTCTGGCAGCCTTGATCGGCGGCTTTGACGGCGTGCTTTTGGATCGCCAGGCGGTGGGGCATGAAAGAATTGGCAATGAAAAAACCACCCGCTATCAAATCCGCCCCATGGGTAAAGGACCCGGTGGCTTCAGCGGACAGATCTGGATGACCAGTGACGGGATTCTTATGAAGGCCGACGGAGAAGCAAGTCTAAACGGTCATCCGGTCAAACTGGTAACCGGCTTGCTGAATCTACAGCGCATCAAAGCCGACCCCTCGGCTTTTGTTCGTCCTTCGGACTATATCGGCTTGCCTTTGGACCTGTCCAAATTGGGACTGTCTTACCAATAGCGGACCCGACCGACATCCACATGGACAAAGTTAGACTCGGGATAATAACCGACGCCACCAAGATGCAGGCTGCGGGCGGCACGGGCCAGCCGGCTTATGCTCAGCCCCTCAAGCCGTAAATCCACGGCTTTGCCTTCCATATGCAGGCTGTGCTGGGCGACCCCGTCGCTCATGGACGCCAACATGGCGTTGGTTTGCGGGGATCGATAACCGGAAATAATTTGGAAGGGCTTGCTGGTTCCAAGGCGGTGCTGCAGGGCAAAAAGCAGGTCCACGACTTTAGGGTCCATCGAATGGACGGTACCGCTATAGTGATCGCGCAAAATATGATTGATCTCACGCAGGGCCTGGGTCTGATACCGTCCCCCGGCCCAGTAAACCGTCTTCAGGCTTTCACCGGTATGGGTGTTGTGCAGCGCAACGGACCGCTCAAATCGCGTGTGAAGGGCGGCTTCGGCCGGGCTTGTTGTCAGGGCGGCGGAGGCTGTCGCTGCGGCGCCAAACACCAGAAACTGTCGGCGGCTCAGCAAGTCGCTGGCTCCACCAAGACCTTTGCGCCCATCCATTCCCCCTTTGGACCGCCTTTTCTATAAAACCCTAATAGCATTGTTCTAAGGCAGTCGGCAACCTTCACAACGCACGAGATGTGGTTTTGTTTTTTGTTCCCGGTCCCTTTGCAGGAGCTGGCGGTTTTGCTGTGAAAGGGCAACCAGCAGGCGCTGATCCCGCTCGTAAAGATCATCGCGGAATTGGAGCACGCCGTCGCCATCGACCCAGCTGGTCCAATAAAGCAGCCAGACCGGCAGGCTTTTACCGAGACTAACGGTGCGCGTCTCTCCCTTATCGATTTCCTGCTCCAGTTTTTCCCCTGACCATTGCTTGTCTTTCAATGCGTAGAGGGCCAGATCCTCGGGCTTCTCGACACGAACGCAGCCATGGGACAAGGCCCGAAAATTGCGCGTGAACGCCTTTCGGTTGGGGGTGTCATGAAGGTAAATATCGTCATCGTTAGGAATGTTAAATTTTATCCGTCCCAGAGCATTGTCTGAACCGGCCCGTTGGCGTACCGGCCAGGGGATCACCGACATCGTTTTCCAAGAAATGCCGACGCCCTGACTTTCCGGACTGCCTGGGGCAAAACTGTCGGACACCAGCTCCAGATCATTCTCAATCAAATAGCCGGGATCCTTTTTAAGTTTTGGCAGGATTTCGTTGGTGGCAATGGACGA
>Ga0007854_10001022_pt1 | contig 18175 bp, 10 predicted proteins | sample CryBogCBH12Aug08_FD_60382 | JGI IMG/M metagenome (GOLD analysis project Ga0007854, IMG submission 60382) | Freshwater microbial communities from Crystal Bog, Wisconsin, USA - CBH12Aug08 | ecosystem: Environmental > Aquatic > Freshwater > Lake | place: Crystal Bog, Wisconsin, USA | collected...
TCGCGGTCAATGAAGCTCATCTCGATGTCCACCTGCGTGAACTCCGGCTGGCGGTCGGCGCGCAAATCTTCGTCGCGATAGCAGCGCGCGAGCTGAAAATATTTTTCCACGCCCGCGACCATGAGAATCTGTTTGAACTGCTGCGGCGATTGCGGCAGCGCGTAGAACGTGCCGGCTTCGCGGCGGTTCGGGACGAGAAATTCGCGTGCGCCTTCGGGCGTGGACTTGAAGAGCGTCGGCGTCTCGACTTCGAGGAAGCCTTGTTCATCCATGTAGCTGCGCGTGGCGATGGCGACTTTGCTGCGGACTTTCAGATTGCGCGCCATTTCGGGACGGCGCAAATCGAGGTAGCGATATTGCAGGCGCGTGTCCTCGGCGACTTTCGCGGCGGCTTCGGGATCGTCAATCTGGAACGGCAGCACGTCGGCCATGTTCAGCACTTCGAGCGCAGTGACGCCGACTTCGATTTCGCCGGTGGGAATCTTGGCGTTGTTCGTGCCTTCGGGGCGGTGCCGGACTTTGCCGGTGAGGCTCACGACGCATTCGCTGCGAAGCGACGCGGCTTGCGCAAACAGTTCCGGCGTCAAATCGCTCGGGTCAAAAACCGTCTGCGTGCGGCCTTCGCGGTCGCGGATGTCAATGAAGATGAGTCCGCCGAGATCGCGGCGGGAATGAACCCAACCGGACAGCGTGACGGTTTGGCCGATGTGCGCCGGGCGCAGTTCGTTGCAATGATGCGTGCGTTTCATGAAATTGTTCGCAGAGCGAACGGACATTGTGGCGGCGCGGACGGCGGATTTCAAAGAGATTTTTCGCCGGGGATGGGGCCGGCGCGGCGGTTGACTTCGCGCATAATTCGCGCATCCTTTTTGGATGTCCGGTGTTGGACTTTTAACATGAACTTTTTGCGCCCACGCAGCCGCGAGTTTTTCGCCATTGTTTTCGGCCTCTCTCTGCTGATCACCCAGATTGGGTTCGGCGCTTCGGTTCCCGCCTCAACGAATACTGCGCTGGTTCAGGTGCAGGTTTTGCCCTACGCAAACTACGGCTCGGTCAGCCCAAATTACGACGGCCAGACGATGACTAACAAAGGCAAAACCTACAGCATGACGGCCTATGCCAAGACAGGATTCAAGTTCGTGAACTGGACGGTTGGTGGCATCACCCTGCCCGTCACCAACAAAACCAAGGTGACATTTTCCATCACCAACAACGACGACCTGACCTTCATTGCGACTTTCACAGATGTGCAAAAGCCGGTGCTTACGATCACAGCTCCGCCCAACAACAGCGTGCTGACAAATCCCTCGGTTATCCTAGCCGGCACAGCGAGCGACAATGACATGGTGACCCATATCTATTGTCTGCAAACCAACTTCACCGGCGTGGTGCAGGATTGGACCGGTGCCTCGACGGGAAACAACTGGAAAAACTGGTGGGTGCCGCTGACGTTGACGCCCGGCACGAATTTTGTGAAAGCCTATGCCGTGGATCGCAGCGGCCTGATTTCAGCGACTAACTCGTGGCGACTGATTTATTCCACCGCGCCGACCAACATTTCCGGCAACACCATCACCCAGCCAAATCAGGAGGATCCGAATGCTGGCAGCCCGGTTTACGCCGCCAGCTTTAATTCGGGAACCAATCATTTGTTTAGCGATGGTTCAGGCGTTGGCACCTATAATTACAAGAAGATCGGGCCGCTGACCGGCAAGCTGGCGCTACATTACGACGCGCCGCCGAGCGTTGCCAACAGCAACGACACCGTAATGCTTCTCTTCACCACCACCACCAGCGGCATATTTACCAACAGCAATGGCGACAACGACAGCTTCTCTTTGGCACCCGCCACAAATCTGGCATTGGCCGTGATTTCCGGCGCCAATCTGGTGTTAAGTCCGGCTGATCCAAACAATGGCTGGAGTGAAGTGACATTTCTCAATCCACCGACAGTGGTTAGCAACGGCAAGACCAACATGATTGTCACTTCCAATCCGTTCACCCTTCCGATTTCGACCAATTATCCCGGCAATGTGGGCGACCGGGTGAGGGTCTCATTGATTCATTTCATCAACAAAAACGGAACGTGGGTGACCAATGCGCTGATTGCCGCCATTGGCACGGTGGCCAACATTCCCGATGGCAGCGATGTGACCGTCCTGTTTGATGCTAAGCAGACTTCGTCGAGTTCCGATGCGTATTCCGTCGTGACCAACGTGCCGCTGAACATCGTGACCTGCTATTTCACCAATTACACCGATACCTTGACCAACGCGGCAAATGACCTGTTCGTCTATACCAACTACAGTCCGGTTGGTTCCCTGTTACAGCTCACGGAAAACAATCAGTCCGACTATTTCATTTTGACGTTCACCACCCCATCGGCGGGAAGTTATTACGACGAAACATATGTCGGCGGCATTATTCAAAATACCAACACGGGCACATTTTCCATCGTGGCACCGCCGCAAATCATCCAGCAACCAAAGCCGCTCCTCTCGACCGTCGGGGAAACCATATCTTTTAGTGTCCTCGCCTCCGGCAGCCCGCCGCTGGCATACCAGTGGCAATACAGTGCCACCAACCCGATTAGTTGGAGCGACCTGACCGATGGCACGAATCCGTGGGGTTCCACCGTCACCGGTTCCACTACCAACGTTTTGACAATCACCGGCTGCACCAATAATGATATTGGATATTATCAGGTTATGGTTTCAAACCCCTACAGCAGCGCCACCAGCCAAAAAGCCCTGCTTAATCTTACATTAAACCCAGTTATCACCAATCAGCCACAAAACGTCGTCCTCACCAACAACGAGACTTCGACCAATCTCACGGTAATGGCGGCGGGACCCGAACCGCTGCATTACCAATGGTATTTTGAAACCAACCAACTAGCCGAGGGATTATGGGCCACCAACAGCCAAGGAAGTTACGCCAAGTTTTTCTATGTTACTTCGACAAATTTAGACTTGGAGAACATCAGCTCTAACTTCTCCGGCTGGTTTCAAGTCGTCGTCACCAATAACTACGGCAGCGTGACCAGTCGTCATGCCAGCGTGACCTATTCTGGCTCCGGCATACCCACACCTTGATTATTTTTTCCCGCCAGCCTTTTCCAGTTCCGGATCAAACTTGTCTATCTGCACCGGAATGACAAACGGATTCGACAGCGTCTTCACGCGGGCAAAACCCACGTCCTGCGCGCGAATGAGCGAATCCGCAAAATCGCCAAAATCGTAATACTTCGCCAGCTCGCCGATTTCGTTCCGATTGTTGAGGTGCGAGACGATGATGTTTTCCGTGTTCGCCAAAATGTTCGGGTGAATGGTGGAAACTTCCTGCGTGGCATACACCACGGCAATGCGCGCCTTCGCGCCTTCCTTGGCGATGGTCGGCCAAATTTCTGTCAGCGCCTCGTTTCGTCCGATGATGTTGTGCGCCTCCTCGACGTAAACCACGATGTGCGGCGCGTGCAGCCCGCGGTTGAACGTCGCCATCGAGCTGTTGAAAATGTGCCGCGCAATGCGTTTACCCAGCCGTTCGCGCTGCACCGGGTCGCCGACGGACAAATCGAGAATGACAATTTTTCCGTTCAACAGATGCTGGTAAATTTCGTCACACACGTCCGTGCTGCGGTTCGGCGCGTGATAATCCTTGAACGGTTGCAACAGCCGGAAGCCGGGAATGTAGCCGCCCTGGTCGTTTTTCTGGAGCAGCAGATTGATGAGCACATTCGTGTCCGGCTCGATCCACGACGCGCCCGTCGTCGTGATTAGCTCGTCCTGAATCTGTCGCACGAGATAAAACCATTCATACGCCTGCGGCGCGGTCAAACCGTTCGCCGGATCCACGGACGGGTTAACTTTGTTGCGGATGCCGGGATTCACCTCAAACGTGATTTTGAAATTCGGCGGCAGCTCGTAGCCCGCCCGCGCCAGCACCGCCTGATACGCCGCGAGCTTGAGTTGATGCAGCGACGTCTGCCGCTGGAACTCGTAGTCGCTGCTGCAATCCTCCTTGTTCGGCGGCACAAAATCCATGCTCAAGAATGCCTCGAGGTCGGCGGAGCGCGGCAGCTTGCTCGCCTGCAACAAACCGGCCAGCGTGCTGTGCCCCTCGGAAATCTGCTGGTAAAAATTGTTCAGAATCAGCTCGAACCCCGGCGTCGTCACCATCCGGTAACGCACCGTGTCGCCGGGAAAAACCTCGGCGATGGAACCCTTGTCCTGTTGGTTGGCGTTCGCGTATTCACCATTCAAGTCGTAAATGATCTGGCCGATTTTTAGTTTAAAATCGTCGCTCGTGCGCTTCACCACCGAGACCAGTTTTTTCACCGTATTCGATTTTCCCGTGCGCGTCATGCCGAACACCGCCGTGCGCCGCGCCAGAAAATCCACCGCGTTCAGGTTGAACACCGCGCGCGCCGCGCCCTCGCCGCGATGCAGCCGCTCAGTCGAGGCGTAGCGCACCGTGCCGATGGGAAAATGCGGCAACGCGCCTTTCAAACCGAGACGACGCGCCTCCTCCTGCGCCGCCGCCGCGCGCGCCGGACTGATATAGTTCACAATCGCCGCCAGCGCCTCGCCTTCGGGACGATAAACCGCCAGCCCCGCCGCCTGCGCGAAATTTTCCACGTCGCTGCCCAGCCGCAATTTTCCGTCCTGCAAATAAAATGTGCCGAGCACGCGGCATTGCAGCAGACCAAATTGAAATTCTTCCACCGTCACTTCGCCGCCGCCGACCGGCGCGCGGCTTTTCAACTTGTCGAGCTTCGTCTGCAACTCCGCATCCGCCGGTGCCTCGGCGGAACCGGAAACGCGCAGCAGCAAAATCTCCGCCGCCGCGCCACCTTCCGCCGCCGCGAGCAGAAAACAATTGTGCGGCACGCCCTTCGCCTGCGCCTTCCAGACATCGCTGGAGAGCACCAGCGCCCGCGAGTAGTCCGCCGTGCCGAGCCAGCCGACGAACTGGTTTTTCTGGATGAGCCGCGCCAGCGGATCCGGGGAAGAACTTTGAACAGGATTGGACATGGCAGCCAGAGCTTGCCGCCAAGCGCCACGAATTTCAAAGGAATTATGCGTGACGTCCGAATCGCCATTCAAGAAAAACGGCCTTGAAACGTGAGTCTCAAGGCCGGAAATTGGTTGCGGGGGCTGGATTTGAACCAACGACCTTCAGGTTATGAGCCTGACCGATTTGTCGCAAGTGCCCTTATTTGCTTGATATATTCCTCGTTTTAGGCGATTGTGTTTGTGGTTGTGTTTGTTTTGGCGTGCCGGATGTTCGTGACATTTCACAGAGTTCTGGATGTTGCAAGGCCTGCCACCAAATCACAACCGCAAACTGAAAGGAACAATTATGCCACTTGAGTTTCGTCGTCAGCGGGATGGTCGCCTCCGCGATATTTGGTTCGGGGCTTTCGAGATTAACGGGAAGCGTTACGGGATTAACCTAGGCGTGAAAATCGCCGGCACCCCGCCCGCCTCGCTCTCCCTCAGAGACAAAGGCGACACCGAATATGAGGTTTCGCGCACGGCGGCGCTGGCAAAGCTGGAGCACTTCATCGAGGATGCCCGCAAAAAAAATCACACCGAACATTTGGTGGAAAAACTTTATGAGATCAAGACGGGCGAATCCATCAAGTCGGTGAAACTCGGCTCGCTGGCTGATGAATGGGCGAAGATCGCGCGGCGGCGGGAACCGAATGCACGCTACGCGGCACAGTGTCAGTCCACGCTGAACCGGTTCGCGGCGTTCGTGCGTCAGGAGAATCCCAAGGTGCTGGAGATTGCGCAGATCACGCGGACGATGGCGCGAGCCTTCATGGACGCGGAAGCCAAGCGCGGCGTCACGGGCAAGACCTGGAATGACACGCTCAAGTTGCTGCGGGCGACATTCCGGTATCTGCTGCCGGCGGGTGGCATCAACCCGTTTGCCGACACGCCGACCCGCGAGACGGAAACGGTGTTCCGCGAGCCGTTCACGCCGGAAGAATTGGGCGCAATCAATGAGGCGGCAAAGGCGGATGAATTCATCCGGCCAATCATCGTCGTGGGAATATGCACGGCGATGCGTCGCGGAGATTGTTGTCTGCTGGAATGGAAGGACGTGGACCTCGGCAAACGATTCATCACGGTGAAAACATCCAAGACCGGCCAGACGGTGAGCATCCCGATTTTCCCGATGCTGCAAGACGAATTGAAAGCCCAAGCCAAAAAGGTCGGGGCGAAACGCGACGGCTATGTTTTCCCGGAGCAAGCGCGGATGTATCTGGAAAACCCCGACGGGATCACCTGGCGGGTCAAAAAGGTTCTGGCGGTCGGGCTGGGTGAGGCGGTGGCCAATGGCGACGACTCGAAGGCGCTGCCGGAAGTTTCAACTGACGAGGCGCGGAAGCGCGGTGAAGCCTTTATCGCCAAGCTGCCGGAAGGCGAGAAACGGTCACGCATGGCGTCGGTGTTCAAGCTCTACATGGACGGGGGCAACATCGCGGCGGTGATGGCCGGCGCGAAGGTGAGCAAGGGCAGCGTTTCGGGCTACTTGAACGAAATTGAATCGGCGATTGGCTGCCGGATTGTGCGCGGCTCCAGCCACACGAACAAAGGCGACAGCGTCAAAGACGGCATGAAGGATGCCGGTCTGTATCGGGAGCGGAAACACGGCTTGCGGCGGGCGAGCGTGCGGGATTTCCACAGCTTCCGCGTGACTTGGGTAACGCTGGCGTTGACAGCCGGCGTGCCGCTGGAACTGGTGCAAAAAGTCACCGGCCACAAGACGACGGACATTGTGTTGAAACACTATTTTCAGCCGGGCCGCGAGGCGTTCCGGTCGGCACTAAATGCGGCCATGCCGAAACTGCTGATGAGCGGGTCAGAAGTGGAAAAGGTGAAACCTGAAACGCTTAAACCCGTAGTGGAAAAGCAGGACAAGGCAATTCTGGCGATTTTGGAACGCAGCACGTCAAAAACGTGGAAACGGGATCAAGCACGCGTGTTGGAAATGCTCAAAGGGAAAAGCGCAAACTGAGTCCGGGCCGGACGGTGTCAACAAGGCGGAAACCATGCGGAAAATCACCGTCAAAACCCAGTAAACAGTTGAGGTATAAGGGCGATATGAGTTATAAGGCCGCTGTTTTGCAATCCCCGAATATCTGCACCAATGGGGTGAAAAAAGTCATTTGTGGCAACCGGTGGCAACCGCGTTTACTCTTCGTAAGGTGCCGATCTATCGTCTCGCTCAATACAAAAATATCTATCTGGCCCCGACATCTGATGTATTCAGCGCGTGGTTATAGTCGAAGATTTATTTCGTTGATGGAAACGAAATCAACCCACCAAACTCGCCAATTGCGCACTGCGATGCTTGATGATCCTCAGCGTGGTGATGTCGGTGTCCAGCACGCCGTTGAGGTCAACTGACTCGCGGGATTTTGCGGTGTCCGTTCTGCACTCACGGAGGTGAGCTTTCGAGTTGCCTTCACCCGACCACAACCAAAAATTAGATGCCTGCAATGCGCCTCCCGTTTGGCACGAGTCGAGCACTCGTCGGAATATTTTATCATAGTAATCATCCCGCATTGCCGTCGGACTGTCTGGATCGGTGCTCTCATTGTCGCGGTCAATGCCGAATTCCTCCATCACCAGCGGTTTGCCGAGCTGATCCGCCAGGGCGATATGCTGTTCAATATGCTGGCCGGCAAGGGTGGCGGCTTCCTCGTATTTTGGACCAATGTGCGGCTCTTTCAACCAACCCCAGTTCTTCACCCAGAGATGCAGCGTGGCGTAATCCACCGCCGGACTCTGATGCGCCTTGAGGTAGGCGTCAGCCTTGCCGAGACAGCCCATCGTGCCTTCGTTGCCGGTGCTGACGAGCTGGTGGGTTGCGCGCGCCTTGATGAATCGCGCCGTGTCATCTATCCACGAATAGAAGGCGGGCAAGTTCGCCTCCGATTCTGAACCGCCCCGGCCTGGACGTGGCTCGTTGGATAATTGCCAGGCCATGATGGTTGGATCGTTACGATAGCGGCAGCCATTGACAGTATTACGTCGGTTGAGAACGTGCGTGACGTGTTCGCGATAAAACTCCTGAGCGCGCGGTAGACCATAGAAACGGGCGGCGTAAGTCATCTGATCCGTGCCGGAGTTTTGTTTCGGATCCGGGATGGGTTCGCCGGTGGCCCAATTCACATACATCGCCATGCCGCCGGACCATTCCCAATAGTTCGTGAGGTAAAGCACACTGGTCATATCTCGCCTGGCCATCTCGGCGAGCACGAAATCCAGCCCTTGCAGCAACTCTTCGTTCCACTCGCCGGGCCGTGTCAACATCCCACGCGGCCCTTCCGACCCAGCCAGCAAGCGGAGATTCGTTATCCCAATGGAACGCAGCTGATCCAACTCGCGCACGACGCGTTCGCGGCCGCCTGGCTGCTTGGGGTCGGCCAGCATGGCTGCCTGATGAAAATTTGCGCCCAAATAAAAATAGGGCTGACCGCGTCGCTCGAAGCGACGGTTGCGGATCGTCACGAAGTCGCAGGTGTGCGCGGTCGGTTGGGGAAAGCTTCTGCATCCCGCCGCCACCAGCGGTAAGGCGAGGGCGGTGGTCTTTATGAAATTTCTGCGGTTAAATTGTTTGGTGTTCATTTGTTCCGGCTGCCCCGAGCGTAGGATGATTACAGCATAGCCGTCCTCATGCCGTTGGTATTGTCATGTGTTTTGATTACAGGATAATCTTGAAGTTGTCGCCGCCCAGGCTGGCTCGGCAAGGCGGACCGGAAGTTAATCGCGAGCGAAACTCATAATTTGCCCGCTGGCGTGGCTGCCGTTGAGAGATGAGCTGATGGTGCTGGTTGCCACAATTCTCAAACAATGCCTGCACTCCGCATGGCCAGTTCATAATCAAATTCTGGTTTGCGCGCTCGGCGACCGCGCAGGGCGTTGGCGGCGGTATCTCCAATGAACTGCTCGGTTGCAACGTCCCACGTCAGTTTGCGGTTGAGCTTCATGCTGATCCACGCCGCGGCACAGGCTTCGAGGCTGCGGACGGATTGTTCAATGGGCGCAACCGGCTGACGGTTGGCGGCAATGCTGGCGAGCCAATTGCCGTGATGCGTCTTGCTGGGCTGCCAGCGCACGGCGTTTTGATCAAGCGGCGAAAGGATTTTCGGATCGCTGGCGCGTAACGGCAGCCGGGCCTCCCAATCCGCGCGACTCAGGGCTTCATTGGTGGGATCAACTTCTCCGCTGCGGGTGCAATACACCCAGCCTTCGTCGCCTTCAAAGTGGATGCCGGTTTTAAATTTATTATCAAGCATCACCTGCACCGCTTTGGGATAAAGCATCTCGACGTGATAGGTGGTATGCACGGTCACCAGGTCGTGCTTGATGAATTGCGCGTGGGCGTCAATCGTCAACGGCCCGCCGAGTTCCTGCCCCATGGCCCACTGGGCGATGTCCACGTGGTGCGCCCCCCAGTTGGTGATCATGCCCAGGCCGAAATCTTCCGTGGTGATCCAACCGGGGCGGCCGTCCAGACTATCCTGCGGATGCCCCCGGCCTTTCATGTAGCGCTGTTCCGGGGCCGGGCCAAGCCAGCGTTCGTAATCCAGATTCGTCGGCACGGCCATCGGCTCCGGTTTTTCGCCGCTGGCTTTGTCGAGCCCGATGCCGATGCGAATCGTTTTCAATTGGCCGATGCGCCCGTTGCGAACGGCTTCACTCGCCTTGCGAAAACTTCCCCACGGTCGTTCGGAACGTTGCTGCGAGCCGGTCTGCAGAATGATTTTATTTGCCTCCACCGTTTTGCGCAGCGCGATGGCTTCGGCGATGGAATAAGTGACCGGCTTCTGGAGGTAGATGTGCTTGCCGGCAATCGCCGCCTCGATGGCTACGAGCGCATGCGAATGGTCCGGCACGGTGATGACCACCGCGTCAATCTCCGGCGACGCTAGGACATCGTGGTAATCGTGAAAGGATTTCACGTTCACGTCCGCCTCGCCGCGTTCGGTGTAATAATCCTCCACCATGGCTTTGCCGGCGGCGAGGCGTTTGGAATCGAGGTCGCACACGGCAACGACGCGCGCCAGTGGCTCGGTCAAGACGTTGCCCATATCGCTCCGGCCCATGCGGCCGCAGCCGATTTGCGCGACCTGGATTTTCCAGCCCGGACCTTCCGCCCCCAAGAGCCGCGCCGGAATGATGCTCGGCAATAGGATCAAGCTCATGCTACCCCGCAAGGTGGCTTTCAGGAAACCCCGGCGGGATTGTTTTTTCACCGACTGAATATTCACAATTATTAAGGCCTCAAAGCGTCGGTTCCCAACCCGGTTCGTATTCCCGCTGCCACAGTTTCGCCGCTTCGGGATCGCCGAGGATGTGGCCGTTGGTGGGATCGGTGGTGAGGCTGCGACCCGTGCGCTGTGCTATGTTGCCGAGCTGGGCGAGGAGCGTGCTGTTGTGTCCCTGCGCGATCGGCGCGTTCAATTTCGCGTTGCCCCGGATGGACTCGATGAAGTTCAGCGCGTGCGCGTCGTTGAGACCGGGATCGGCACCGTTGGCCAGGTTGGCTTTCTTGGTGGGATCCTCGCCAACCGTTTTGAGCGGTTTGTTGTCCAGATCATAAACCGTGTAGGTGCCACCGCCATCGTAATCAATGGTGCCCTTATTGCCGTAGAAAACAATTCCATTGGCCTTGTAACCCGGCGCGCCGTAGGTGCTGCAGGAACGGCCGAACCATGAGATGCCGCGGCCGGGGCCGAATTGAAGCTGAATCTCCTGCGTGTCCGGCGCCTCCCAGTCGTCAAGTCCCACGTCGTGCCAGCGTCCGCCAAACGAACTGACCTTCGTCGGGAACGTCACGTCCATGGCCCAGCGCGCGACGTCGAGCAGATGCACGCCGTTGTTGAGCGCCTCGCCGGTGCCCCAGCGCCAGAACCAATGCCAGTTGTAGGGTGCGATATTGTCGCGATAAGCCGTGCGCGGAGCCGGGCCCTGCCACAAATCCCAGTCCAGCTCGGTGGGCGGCGGGACGGCCTTGCCGAACCCGATGGGCGGGCGGCGACGGGAATAAAAGCACTGGGCGAAAAACAAATTGCCGATCACGCCGGAATGGATGTTCTGGACCATCTGCTGAACGTTGACAATCGAGCGGCGCTGACTGCCCATTTGGACGAGCCGTTTATACTTGGCGGCAACTTCGACCAGGAGCTCGCCTTCATGCGGATTGTGACTGCACGGTTTCTCGACATAGACATGCTTGCCTGCCTTCGCGGCGAGGATGGCCATCGGCGCGTGCCAGTGGTCCGGCGTGGTGATGAGCAGCGCGTCCACCTCCTTGTCCTCGAGCACGCGGCGAAAATCGGTCTCCATCTTCGGCGCATGGCCCTGCTTCTTTTCCGTGATGGCGGCGGCCGGAGCGAGATAGTTCTTGTTTACATCAATTACATATTTGAACTCAACGCCGGGCAGTTTCGTGAACTTGTCGATCAACTCCAAGCCGCGTCCGCTGCTGCCGGGAGCGCCGCTGCGAACGCCCGCGACGGCCAACACAACCTTATTGCCGGCGGACTCGGCGGCGCGCAGGGTCGTGCGCGGCAGGAAGGCGAGGGCGGCCCCGGCGGTGAGAGAAGACGTGACAAATTGACGACGGGAGATTGGCTGGTTCATGGCATGTAATTTTTTTGGATTTCGATGTCCGGAGTTGTCGATTTATGCTTGGCTTCGCAGATTCCTGGCGATGAGTTTGCAACGCTGATCCACGCACAACTTCGAGCGCCGCGCGTCCGGCGGCGTGTTCAGGCAATAGTCCAGCAACTGGTCCACCGTGGTCGTGGCGACATGAGTCCGCGTGTCTGACGACCCATAGTAGATGAACACGTCGCCGTTCTTCCGCGCGACCCAGCCGTTGGCGAAGACCACGTTGGAGACATCGCCCACGCGCTCGTCATTTTCCGGCCCCATGAAATGGCCGCCGGGCGCGGCGATTTGCTGGGACGGATCTTTCAGGTCGCACAGGAAACAATACAAAACATAACGCATGCCCGCCGCCGTGTTGCGCACGCCGTGCGCCAGATGCAGCCAGCCTTTTGCAGTTTTGATCGGTGCCGGACCGAGGCCATTCTTGCCTTCCTTGATCGAGTGATAATAGCGCGGGTCAATGATGCTTTCCTTTTTCACCACCGCGTGGGTGATGTCCTCGCACAAACCCCAGCCAATGCCGTCGCCCGAACCGGTCGCGGCGAAATCATTCATCGGCCGCGTATAAAAGGCGTATTTGCCATTCACGAATTCCGGATGCAGCACGCAGTTGCGCTGGTGCAGCGCGGGCGTCTTGAGGTCGGGCAGCCGTTCCCACTTCACCAGATCCTTCGTGCGGGCGATGCCGCAACGGGCGATGGCGGCGGAGAGATCGTTCGGCTTGGAATCATCATGCCGCTCGGCGCAGAACAGGCCGTAAATCCAGCCGTCCTCATGCCGCACCAGACGCATGTCGTAAAGGTTCGTCTCCTTGTCGTCGAGTTCGGGCATTCGCACCGGGTAGTCCCAGAATTGAAAATTATCCACGCCGTTTTTACTTTCGGCGACCGCGAAAAAAGATTTACGGTCCCAGCCTTCGACGCGGGCCATGAGCGCCACGCCGCCGTTCCAGTCAATCGCGCCGACGTTGAAGACGCAGTTGACGCCGAGGCGCGTCATGAGGTGCGGATTGCTGGCGCGGTCAAAATCGTAGCGCCACGTCAGCGGCGTGTGCGCGGCGGTCATCACGGGATTTTCGTAACGGTCAAAAATGCCGTTGCCGTTTGGCTGCGGGCGATTCTTGCGCCGCAGGAGTTGCGCGTGCGTTTGCTGAAGCTGTTTCAGTTTTGTGGCGAAAGTTGTCGGGTTCATGGGAATTGGAATATTGGTTAATGGTTTCATATCATAGCTGATTGCCGGCAATAGCCATGAGGTCAAAACTCACTACAACCGTTGGTCTTTCCACGGCCCAATTCCGGTTTAGAATCTTGCAGAATTCATCCGGAAAAATCTTTTCAAATTATGAACCACCACCTCTCCCGGCGCAACTTCATCAAAACCACGGCGCTGGCCTTGCCGCTTATCGCTTCCGGGTGCGGGCATCTGGCGACGGGATCAAAACGCGCCGATGATTTTGTCGGTGTTCGTAACGGCCGGTTTCAACTGCACGGCCGGCCGTATTCTTATGTCGGCGCCAATGTGTGGTATGGCTGCTACTTGAGCGACGCCGCGTTGTCCGGCGGACGGGCGCGCTTCGTGCGCGAGCTCGACCAACTGCAGGGCCTTGGCGTGAACAATCTCCGTCTGCTCGCCGGTTCGGAAACGTCGCCGCTCGTCGCCGCGATTCCGCGCGGCATCACCCGTTCGCCGGGTGATTATGACGAAGCCTTGCTCGCCGGTCTCGATTTCAGCCTCGCGGAAATGGCGAAGCGGAATATGCGCGGCATTTTGTTTCTGTCGAATTACTGGCAATGGTCCGGCGGCTTCGCCGAATACGTCCGCTGGATCACCGGCGAAACCATTCCCGATCCCGACAAGCCCACAACCATCAAGGGCGACTACTGGGGTGGTTTCATGAAGTTTTCCGCGCGCTTTTATCAGACGCCCGCCGCCGTTGAACTCTATCGAAAATTCGCTGACCGCCTTATCCACCGCCGCAACACAGTGAACGGCCGAATTTATCGCGACGATCCCACCATCATGACCTGGGAACTGGCGAACGAGCCGCGCCCCGGCCCGGACGGCGGCACACCGGAAAAGGACGTGACGGCGTTTTGCGACTGGGTGGATGCCACCGCGCGCTTCATTCACGCGCGCGCGCCGCACCAGCTTGTCTGCACCGGCAGCGAGGGGATCATGGGCAGCCTGGGCAAGCCCGAAGTTTTTATCGCCGCGCACAAGACCTCCGCCATTGATTACGTCACCGTTCACATGTGGCTGAAGAACTGGGGCTGGCTGAAAGAGCCGCAACTGGGGGCGGAATTTGAGATCGCCGCCGGCAAGGCGCGCGACCATGTCGAGACCCACAACAAAATCGCGACGGATATTCTCAAGAAACCGCTGGTGCTGGAGGAATTCGGTCTGCCGCGCGACCACGAACAATATCTGCCCGGCACGCCGACCACGGCGCGCGATGAATATTACCGCCGGATGTTTGCGCAGGTCGCGCAATCGTGTCAGGCTGGCCGCGCCTTGCAGGCCGCGAATTTCTGGGCTTGGGGCGGCGAAGGCCGCGCCAGCGCAACCCAATATTCCGCTGGGGCTTTTTTGGGCGACCCGCCGAGCGAGCCGCAGGGATTGAATTCCGTCTTCGACACGGATAAGAGCACGCATGTCATTATCTCCCAGGCGAACAGGAAACTGGCACGGCTCCTTGCGTGACTTGAGAAGTTTCACCTCAAAAAACACCGTAATTGTATACGATTAACCGGGTTTGTTGTGAGATGAAGCAGGCTGAATGCTCTGCGGATACGCTTCAAATATTTCTTGGCAGATACCTGTCTGCCACAAGCATGTTTTTTAGTCCACAAAAGTGTAATCGTAAGGCAGCCGCATTTTGCGGTTGAGCTGCGCGTTCCCGATTTCGGCTCCATCGCCAATAAAAATCTCCTGCTCGGGATTCCACTCGAACTTGCGCCCGGAACGGAGCGCAATGACGATGAGGTGACCGACGGATGCGGAACGATGACCGCTCTCGACGGAACTGATCGGGTCTTGGCGCGAACGCACGGAGTCAAAAAAGTTTCCCATGTGATTGCGGCTAACTTCAAGGCGGATCGCGTTATCTGGCAGCGGCGCGTGGATGAGTTCCTTGTCGCTCGCCGAAATTTCATCGCGGTTCACCCAAATCCAGCCGTTGGTCCCTTGAAACTTCACCCCGTTGCGCTGGCCGTCGGGCTTGAGCACCGTGCCGCCCCACCCATCGTCGGTTGTCGTTTTTACCACTTGCTTTACCCCGTTGGCCCAATGCAGTGTAGCCTCAAATTCGCTGGGCGTGGTATAGCCGCCGGGGATGGGTTCCGTCACCACCTTGGCTTCCACCTCCACCGGTCCGTCGAGTCCCATGGCCCAGCGGGCAATGTCATTATGATGCGCGCCCCAATCCGTGACCGGGCCACCGGAATAATCAAACCACCAGCGGAAAGTTCCGTGGCAGCGCTCTTTCAGATAGTCCACCGCCGGGGTTTGGCCCTGCCAAAAATCCCAGTTTAATCCGACCGGAACCGGTGCGGTCTGAAACTGCCCGGCGCGCAAGCCGGCGGGGACAAACACATTAATTTGTTTCAATTGGCCGATGCGTCCATTGCGAACCAGTTCGCACGCGAGATGAAATCGCGGGCTGCTGCGCTGCTGTGTGCCGGTTTGGAAGATGACATGATTATCGCGCACAGCCTTGATGACATGTTTGCCTTCGTCAATGGTCAGGGTGAGCGGTTTCTCGCCGTAAATGTCCTTCTTCGCTTTCGCCGCCGCGATGTTGACCAGCGTATGCCAGTGATCCGGTGTGGCCTGAATGATGATATGAACGTCGTCTCGCTCCATCACCTTACGGAAATCATTGTATATCGCGGGTGTTTTTCCGTCCTTGGTGAATTGTTTCGCCGCCGCCTCGGCATGGTTTTGATCAACATCACAAACCACAATAATGTCGCCATGATTGGCGGCGTTAAGAGCATCGCGGCAGCCTTGGCCTCCACAACCGATGAGGGCGATGCCGGGGCGATCCTTTGGGGCAGTCGGTGCGGGCGTGTTGGTCGCCGCTTCAACGGCTCCCGCCAGTAGTTCTTGGATAAACCACACGGGCAAACCCGTCGCCGCCGCCGTAGCGGTGCAACGGGCAAGGAAGGAACGGCGCGAGATTTGAAATGTTTTTTTCATGATTTGGTGGCTACAATTTGTAATAATTGGATCAACTGGTTATTGGTGTGGACGCGCCGTCCAATTTGAGACGCCTAACGTGGACGCATCTCATTTCAAATTCTATGCCCGGCATAAAAGAGGAATTCATTTTCCCCGTTTTACAGTTGAATCGAGCGCCGTGCTGTTCGCGGATAATCCGGAGATCTCCGCGGATTCGACCGGCGCGGAACTATTCCCGAGCAGGCGGACTTTTTCCCGGATCCCTGCGGGATAGCGAACGCCTTGAAAGCGCGCACCGCCGGAATCTTGAAGCACAATCACCGGCTCACCGCTTGATGGCTCGATGTTCACGCTTTGAATCCGCAGGCCGTGAACATCGTCAGCCACCAGCGCGGGACGGAAATCCGGTTCCTTCAATGTCAGCCGCACGTTGTGAAACGCGACTCCGGCCACATGGCGTAGATAAAAGCCCCACGCCGGCAGTTCACCGAACATCGAAAACTCCGGATAGCTGCCGGACAGTTCCGGGAGCGTCTTCAGTTCAGCCAGATGCACGTGTGCCCGCTGCGGCGTGCCTCCGCCCGCAAAAACAATCTCCACATTCTCCAAGGTCACGCCACGAACTGGATATCCCGGCAGTCCGGTGATGGAACAAGGAATGAGGTTGTGAGGAGCTTTCACGGCCGGCCCGGCGATTTCGTAGTCGGCGTCGGGAACTCCTGGGGGGACTTCCGCATGCAGATTGCGAATCGTGACATTCCGCAAAATTCCTGGCGGGACATGGACGTTGCGCCGGCCGAGCCGGATAAATACGGCGTTGCCCGTGTTGGTCGCACGGACGTTCTCGATGACCACATGGTCAATCAAACCCCCATCCACGGTTTCGATGGCCACCGCCGATCGCAACGTATCGAAAACCTCGAGGTTCTCCGCGTGAATGTTGCGGAACCCGCCATAAGACGCCGTGCCGAACTTCAGCGCGCTGGCGCTGGAGCGGATGCGGCAGTTGGCAATGTCCACATCCGCACAACCCGCGCCGCCCGGGTTGGACTTGAGGCAGATGCCGTCGTCGGCGGAATTTATGTCGCAGTTGGTGATTTTGACCTTGCTGCAATCCGTGATGTCGAAGCCGTCGTTGTTCCAGTAGGCCGTGCTCTGAACCCGAATATGATCCAGCACTAGGTTGTGGCAGCGATCATAGTTCTGCACCCAGCACGAGCTGTCCTTCAAGGTGACGCCCGTCACCTGGACGTCCCGGCAATGGCGCAGCTGAACCAGCATCGGACGAAATTCCTCATCAGGCCGGTTGGTGTTTCCGGTCTGGTTTCGGATTTCGCCGCCTTGCAGCCGGCGCATCACATCCTGGGCAAGCTGCCGCCCCTGACCGTCAATCGTGCCGTCGCCGGTGATGGAAACCCTGTCCGCATCCTTGGCGAACAGCAGCGCGCCCGCCTCGCCATAATCCTGCCAGCGCGGACTCCCTTTCAAGACCCCGCCGTGCGCCAGATGAAAATCAACGCCGCTGCGCAGCATGATCGCGCCCGCGAGGAATTTATTTCCGCCCGGCAAAACCACCTGCCCGCCGCCGTTCGCCGCGCAGGCATCCACTGCCTGTTGAATGGCACTGGTGTCATCGTTCGTGCCATTGCCGGTTGCGCCGTAATCCAGCACGTTGAAAACGGCCCAGGCATCCGAAGCCGGACTGGCGTTCGCGATCAGAACGCCGGCGATCAGCGGGAAAAACAACCGCGTTTGAAAAATGGAGGCAGGGAATCGGGCCATATAACTTTATCCGGAATGGGAGCTAGTTTTCAGTCCGATGGTGTCGTCGGCGTTACGATTGTGTTCAATCGCCGCAGGGTTTCGAGGCATGCCCGGGTGCCATGATAGGGGCCTTTCCATTCGCTGACTTTGGGGAGTTGGGTGTCGGGTTTGCCGTCCTCGTTGATGCGCCAAAACCATTCGCCATACACGCGGTCCACGAGGTTTTGCTCGATGTAATTCCAGACACCTTGCGCCGCCGCCAGATGTTTCTCTCCGCCGCCGAGTTGATAGGCGTTGAGGAAGCCGACGAGCGCCTCCGCCTGCGGCCAGCATTCGCGGCCGTGGTCAATGACTTGGCCAGACTTGCCTTCGTAATATAAACCGCCGGCCACCGCGAGGCCTTCGGTGCGGGCGACCGCCGCCATGCGCAGCGCCACTTGGCGGGTTTCGGTCAGCAAGTGCAGATCTCCGAGCGCTTCTGCCGCTTCGCACAACAGCCAACTGGCCTCGATGTCGTGTCCGAACGTGTAGGTGTC
>Ga0007854_10001023_pt1 | contig 18167 bp, 18 predicted proteins | sample CryBogCBH12Aug08_FD_60382 | JGI IMG/M metagenome (GOLD analysis project Ga0007854, IMG submission 60382) | Freshwater microbial communities from Crystal Bog, Wisconsin, USA - CBH12Aug08 | ecosystem: Environmental > Aquatic > Freshwater > Lake | place: Crystal Bog, Wisconsin, USA | collected...
CCCCAGTTCATTCACAATCACTTGGGGCTCATTGGTCCACACTATCCGCCAAGCACAGGCTCAGCAGACGCTCAAAATCCAGATCTCCCCTGAGAGCACTAGACCCAAATATTCTTTTCTCGGTTTGTGAATTTAGGCTGTGACCAGCGCTGGATCTTGCGATTGCTGCAAGGACCACATCTGAGCATAGACTGCACCGAGCTCCAACAATTGAGCGTGAGTTCCTCGCTCCAAAATGCGCCCCTCTCCCATCACCAAAATCTCATCCGCACTCACCACCGTTGAGAGCCGATGCGCAATCACCAGCGTCGTTTTGTTCTTGGCCACGCCTTTGAGCTCGGACTGAATGTCGCGCTCATTGGCGCTGTCCAACGCAGAGGTGGCCTCATCAAAAATCAAGATTTGCGGGTTCTTCAAGAGCGTTCTCGCAATCGCGACCCGTTGCTTTTCTCCGCCCGACAATTTCAAACCACGCTCACCCACCATGGTCTCATAGCCCTTGGGTGTGCTTGCGATGAAGTCGTGGATGTGCGCGCTCTTGGCTGCTTGGATCACTTCTTCTTGGCTCGCGCTCACTCGTCCATACGCAATGTTGTAACTCACGGTGTCGTTAAAGAGCACGGTGTCTTGAGGCACGATGCCGATTTGCTCTCTCAAGCTCTTTTGCTCAATCTCCCTCACATCCACACCGTTGATCTCAATGGTTCCCGCACTCACGTCATAAAAGCGATAGAGCAATCGGCAAAGCGTTGACTTGCCCGCCCCAGATGAGCCCACCACAGCGACCGTCTTGCCACTTGGGATCTCAAAATCAATGTGACTCAAGATGTCTCTGGAGCCGTCGTAGGAAAACCCCACACCTTTGAAGGCCACATGAGGAGCACTCGTCAAATGCAATCTCTTGGCATGCGGCGAGTCTTGGACCTCCCGCTCCCGCTCAAGGAGCTTGAACATGCGATCCAAATCGGTGATGCTTTGCTTGATTTCTCGGTAAATCACACCCAAGAAATTGAGCGGTATGTAGAGCTGAATCATGAAGGCATTGACCATCACCAAGTCTCCTAGACTCATGCGCCCATCCACCACGCCTTGCGTTGCGCGCACGAGCACACACACCAAGGCCACCGCAATGATGAATTGCTGACCCGTGTTCAATAGACTCAAGGAGGTTTGCGCTTTGAGCCTGGCCTTTCGCAACCGATCCAGCCGCTCGTCGTAGCGTTGCGCCTCAAAACCTTCGTTGTTGAAGTACTTGACCGTCTCGTAATTGATCAAAGAGTCAATCGCACGGTTGTGCGCCGCAGAGTCAAGCTCATTGACCTCTCTTCTGAAGTGCGTTCTCCACTGCGTCACTTTCACCGTGAACGTGATGTAGATGGCCAGCGCAATGAAGGTGATCACCGCATACCAAGCGTCGTACTTGTATGACAATATGCCAAGCACGAGCACCACCTCAATGAGGGTGGGCACAATGCTGTAGAGCGAATACGAGATCAAGGATTCAATCCCCCTCACCCCGCGCTCAATGTCACGTGTCATGCCCCCCGTTTGCCGCTCCAAGTGAAACCTCAAACTCAAACCATGCAAGTGCTCAAAAGTCTCCAGAGCAATTTGCCTTGCAGCGCCTTGGGTGACCTTTGCAAACACCAACTCTCTGAGCTCGGTGAATGCAGAGACCGAAATCCTGATCAACCCATAACCCACCAAGAGCATGAAAGGCACCACCAACTCGATGCCCGCCTTGGGGGTCATTTGGTCCACCAACTCTTTGAGGATCAAGGGCACAGCCACATTGGCGAGTTTTGCACCCACCATGAAGAGCAGCGCAAACACCACCCTGTACTTGTAGCGCCACAAATAAGGCATCAAGCGCTTTAAGGTTTGCAGGTCTTGAGCTTCGTGTGGCTCTTGTGCGCTCAATGGCGCTTGTGAATGGTGTCGCATGGTCTGCTTTGAAGGTCTGCTTTGAATTGAACTTGAGTTATATTGGAACATCTTTGTTGGCGAGCTTTGAAGTTGAGCCCTAAAAACCTTCTAAACGCTCACCCCTCTCACGCCGCGTGCCCTCGCTCAAACCCACTAGTGCTCTCACCTGTACAACAACTTGCTCTGATCTTCAAACACCATGACCGAACACACCGCTTCTCCTCACCCCCCCAAAGACCACACCTTGGTCTTGAAGGTCATTCCAATGCCTTCGGACTGCAATGCCTATGGAGACATCTTTGGAGGCTGGGTCATGGCACAGGTTGATTTGGCGGGATGGGTGCTGCCCGCACAAATTGTCCAAGGACGCTTGGCCACTGTGGCCGTCAATGAGTTTGTCTTCAAAGAAGCGGTGCGAGTGGGCGACATCTTGAGTTTTTACGCCAAGATCACGCGCATTGGCACGACCTCCATCACGGTCTACGTCGAAGTGTTTTCTGAACATGTCCATGCAAGAGAGAGCTTGAAAAAGGTCACGCAAGCGACCCTCACCTACGTGGCTTTGGACGCCAACGGAAGACCCAAACCCGTTGAGTACCAACTCAAAGAGAGCACTTGAGAGCACCTCTGCGCCCATCGCAAAGGCAACAGCCATCACTCACTCAAGGCACGCGTGACCACTTCTGGGTGCGCCAAAAAGGCCCCCAATAGCCCCGCAAGAGCAGCTCTCGCCCACCATCTTGCAACTTCAACTTGTAGGTGTATTCGTCTCCGCTGTCAGGATCCAAAATCTTGCCCTGTGACCACAACCACTCACCGCTCGTTTTTTGACCTCCGCGCATGATCTCCAAGCCCACCAGGAGCAAGTTCTTTCTCTCACCAGGACATGCCGAGCACAGCTCACCAGGGGATGCCTTGGGGTCCAATACCTTTTCAATGCGCCCAATCAATCCATCCTTGGGGTCCAAGATCACTCGTATCTGAGCGCTGGGCTCATGGGTGTTGTCATCAAAACTCGTCCAAAGGCCTGCCACGCTGGACAAATCACTCTCGGCACTCGCACCCCATGCAAGGGGCTCAAAGCCCAAGGCGAGCAAAACCACACCAAGGGTCAAGCTCAAGGCCAAATTCACACCCAGCCATCTCATCGCGCCAAACTTCATCTTGAATTTCCTTTGTCTTCAAAGCGTTGCACAAACTCAAAAACCACAAACCCCTCAGCATGCGCGAAGTGTCTTTTTTCTTTGACCGATAATACCCATTCAAGAGCTCATTTGACCCTTCAGATCTGCTTTTTTCAAACTCCTCCAAAGCCCTTCATGGACTCTACCCGAATCACCCTCATCCGACATGGAGAGACCGACTGGAATGTTCAAGCGCGCATCCAAGGGCACCTTGACATTGCACTGAACTCGCTTGGCCTTTGGCAAGCCACTCAATTGGGCCTGGCCTTGCAGCACGAGACTTTGTCTTGCGTGTACTCCAGCGACCTCAAAAGAGCCCTTGAAACGGCTCATCTTTTGGCGTCCAATCACCACACCCCCCTCAATCACCGGGTTGAAGCGGGTTTGCGTGAGCGTCACTTTGGTGATTTCGAAGGCCTCACTTGGGTTGAGCTTGAAGAGCTTCACCCCGCCCAAGCCCAGGCTTGGAGGAGTCGAGACCCCGAGTGGTCTCCCCCAAGCGGCGAGAGTTTGAACCAATTCAAAGCGCGCATACAAGGCTGCGTCGAGGACTTGGCTGCCCGCCACCTCAACGAGCACATCGCGATCGTGACCCATGGTGGCGTCTTGGATGTGCTCTACCGATGGTCCACCGGTCAAGAAAGCCAAGCCCCCAGAACATGGGCGCTGGGCAACGCTCACATCAATCGACTGCTGTGGTCAAGCGAAGGCTTGCATTTGGTGGGCTGGGGAGACAAAGCCCATTTGGAGCGTGAAGGTGTTGACGGCGGGGCAGGCCCGCCTCTTGGACAAGACTACCCTGTGGCCAACTGAGGTTCACTGTGATTGAGAAAGAGTGCTTGGTGCTTGAAGCCCCAAGTGCTCATAGGCTCTGGCCGTGGCGATTCGCCCCCTGGGTGTTCGCTGCAAATAGCCTTGTTGGAGCAAATAGGGCTCAATCACATCCTCGATGGTGTCCCTCTCCTCACCCATGCTGGCGGCCAAATTGTCCAACCCCACGGGTCCGCCATCGAAGCGATGCACCAAGGCTTCCAAAAACTTTCTGTCCATCACGTCAAAGCCCAATTGGTCCACGTCAAGCATCTTGAGCGCCATGTTGGCCATCTCCAAGGTGATCACACCAGAGCCTTTGATTTGAGCAAAGTCACGCACCCGTCTGAGCAGTCGATTGGCAATTCGGGGGGTACCCCTTGAGCGCCTGGCCAACTCCATGCCACCGAGCTCCTCCATGGGGGTGCTCAGCAACCCGGCTGACCTCATCACAATGCTCAAGAGCTCCTCGGCCGAATAAAACTCCAAGCGCGAGACAATCCCAAAGCGATCTCTGAGCGGATTGGTGAGCATGCCCGCTCTGGTGGTCGCACCAATCAACGTGAAAGGCTGCAAGTCCAACTTGATGCTTCTCGCAGCCGGCCCCTCGCCAATCATGATGTCGATCTTGAAGTCCTCCAGCGCGGGGTACAAAATCTCCTCCACCACGGGCGACAAGCGGTGAATCTCATCGATGAAGAGCACATCGTTTTTCTCCAAACCCGTCAAAAGCGCCGCCAAATCCTTGGGCTTTTCCAGCACGGGGCCACTCGTTTGCCTCAAATTCACACCCAACTCATGCGCCACAATTTGACTCAGCGTTGTTTTGCCAAGGCCTGGAGGGCCAAAGAGCAACAAATGGTCCAAAGACTCGTGTCTGTTTTTTGCAGCTTGAATGAAAATCGACAACTGCTCGCGCACCTTGGCCTGGCCTACATAGTCTTTGAGCGTTTTGGGCCTCAATGCACGCTCAATGGCGCCATCCTCTGAGCCCAAGGCATTCGCATCGATCAAGCGTTGATCCTCCTGAGCCATGTCCGCACGCCCCACCGCTAAAGCCTTGGGGCTTGGGGTCAAGTCATCGATTTGAACGCTCATGATGGAAGAAAGGTGGAATGGAAAAAATGAATTGCAAAAGCGAAAATCGCACGCATGTTCAGCAGTTTAACGCGAGAGAGACTTCAAGGCCCACTTGATGCCTTCGCTCACACCCAACTCTGGGGGCAAGACCTTGATCACCGCTTGGGCTTCCCTTTCGCTGTAACCCAAAGACATCAAAGCCTGGGCCACATCGCTTTGTGCATTGGAGCCCACACTTGGAGCCAACGATGGCGCCCACTCGGCCTTGCCTTTGAGCTCCAAGAGGAGTCGCTCTGCTGTCTTTTTGCCAATGCCAGGCACCTTGAGCAAAAGTCCCGCCTCCTGAGACTGAACGGCACGAGACAAGTCTGCCACACTCATGCCGCTGAGCACCGACAAAGCCGTCCTGGGCCCCACCCCAGAGATCTTGATCAAGTCTTTGAACGCTTCTCGCTCACTCGAAGTCAAAAATCCAAATAGAATTTGAGCATCCTCACGCACCACAAAGTGCGTGAGCAAAGAGACCTGCTCACCCAGTTCTGGCAAGTTGTAAAAACTGCTCATCGGAACCCACACCTCGTAACCCACGCCGTGACAGTCCACCAGCACCAACGGAGGCGCTTTTTCCAACAATTTTCCAGTGATTCGGCCTATCATGCTGTGATCTGTTTCCTAAAAATGATTGATCCTTGCGTCACCAAACGCTCAACCCTTGCTCTGATGCCCATACTTTGATACTCAAACACGCCTTCTCGCCGCTCAACAACCTCAGATTGTCACACCTTTGCGGCCCCTTGGACGAACACCTGCGTGTTTTAGAGACCAGCCTTGAGGTGAGGATCTCACACCGAGGCGAGCACTTTCAAATCGAGGGCCCCAAGTCACAAGCGACCCAAGCCCTTTGGATCTTACAGTCTTTGTATGAGCAAGCGAACAAAAACATCGACACCACCTTGGTGCTCTTGATGGTGCAAAGCACCCCTTTGTCCAGTGTCACGCCCTTGATTGAACACCCTCAGCCCAACCCCAAGAAAAACAAATTGAACTCGAAGTCCTTCACCCACCCCCTTGACGCCCCCGAGCCCAAAGCACTTCTGACCAAACGCGCCGACCTCAAACCCAGAAGCCCCAACCAGGGCCACTACATGGATGCCATCGAGAGCTCAGACATCACCTTTGGCTTGGGGCCAGCGGGAACGGGCAAGACTTACCTTGCCGTGGCCATGGCTGTGGACGCCTTGGAGCGCCACGCGGTGCAACGCATCATACTGACTCGCCCAGCCGTTGAGGCTGGAGAAAAACTGGGATTTTTACCGGGCGACCTGGGCCAAAAAGTGGATCCCTACCTTCGTCCCTTGTACGACGCACTCTTTGATTTGATGGGTTTTGATCGTGTTCAAAAAGCCTTTGAGCGCCAAACCTTGGAAATCGCACCCTTGGCCTTCATGCGCGGGCGAACCCTCAATCACGCTTTTGTGATTTTGGACGAAGCGCAAAACACAACACCTGAACAAATGAAAATGTTCTTGACCCGCTTGGGGCTGGGCTCCAAAGCCGTGATCACAGGAGACGTGAGTCAAATCGATTTGCCCAAAGGGCAACTGAGCGGCTTGGTCGACGCCGAGCGCGTCTTGAAACGCGTCAAAGGCATCTCGTTTGCCAACTTCACAAGCCACGATGTGGTGCGCCACCCCTTGGTTGCTCGCATCGTGGACGCCTACGATTCACACAAAGGCGCTCGCTCATGAAACACCCAAGCGCACTCCAATGCACCTTCTCCCTTCAATGGGCCGAGGGCTTGAAGGACTGCTCGCTCAAAGCGGCCCTGTCTGGCTCTCGCATCAAAGCATGCCTGAAAGAAGCTTTGGCTGTGGCCGAGTGCGAAGGGCCTGGAGAGATCAATGTGCGAATCGTGGATGCCTCTGAAGCCTTGGCGTTGAACCGCACCTACAGACACAAAGCCTATGCCACCAATGTGCTCACCTTTGCCTATCAAAGCGAGCCCGAGCTCATGGCCGACTTGGTGCTGTGTGCGCCTGTGCTTGAGGCTGAAGCGATGGAGTTGAATCGCCCATTGAAAGATCATTTTGCACACCTCTTGGTGCACGGCTGTCTCCATGCCCTGGGCTTTGATCACGAAGAGGATGAATGGATGGCGCTTGAAATGGAGGCCTTGGAGGTGATGGCTCTGGACAATTTGAAAGTGCCAAACCCCTACCAAGCTTGATGAGCGCAGCTCTCAAGGGGGCAACAATGATCCCTCAATGTTTTTCGCTCTCGGCGTGGGTCGCGAAGTTTGACTCCATGTTGCTTGGCAAAAGTTCAATGGTGGCTCGAAGGCCCGGCATGGAGCTCATGAGGGCTTGCTCGACATTGAAGCGCAGTGCAGCAGCACGCCCCAAAGACCAACTCGCTGGCATGTGCATGTGCAACTCCACGTAGCAGCGCTGACCCGATTTTCGAGTCACCACATGGTCAAAGCGAATCACGTCTTGGTGTGCAAAACCGTCCAACACCTCTTGAATGATCTGTCTGGACTTGGGATCCAAGGCCTCATCCATGAGGCCTTGTGAGGACTCCCACACCAAAGCAAATCCCTCTTTGAGAATCACCAAAGCGACCCCAATCGCAACAATCGAATCAAGCCAAATCAAATGGGTTGCAACCGCCAAAACCAAGCCCACCACCACGGCGCTTGCGGTCCACACATCGGCCATCAAATGCTTGGAGTCGGCCATGAGTGCAATTGAATTTTGAGCCTTGGCCACACGCATCATGACCCAAGCCAGCCACCCATTGAGCGCTGAGCTCACCACGGAGAGCACCAACCCCAGACCAATGGTCTCCAAGGGTTTGGGGTCCAACAAGCGGTCAATGGCCATCCACACGATGCCAAGGGCGGCCACCATGATCAAGATGCCCTCAAAGCCAGATGAAAAATACTCTGCTTTGTGGTGCCCATAGGGGTGATCGTCATCGGCTGGCGTTTGCGCAACGGTCACCATCATCAGTCCAAACATGGCACTGGCCAAGTTCACCAGTGACTCCATCGCGTCCGAGAGCAAACCCACAGAAGAGGTGAGCCACCAAGCCAAAGTCTTGAGCGCAATGGTGATGATGGCCACCACCACCGACACCTTCAAGAGGCCTTTGGGGCTGAGCCACCTGGCTTGAAAGTTCGTGGGTTGTGTGTTCATCTTGAAAGTGAGCGCTCTAAGAGCTGTAAGTGAGCATGGATTGTGACAGAACTCATTGCGACTTCAATGTCACTTTTGCAAATCGGCGCTTGCCCACCTGCAGCACAAAGGTGCCCTCAAGGCATTTGTGTGCTTTGTCCTTGATCACGACACCATCGATTTTGACGCCACCACCCTCGACCAAGCGATTGGCCTCTGCGCCCGACTCAGCCAAGCCCGCCTCACGCACCAAGGCGCCAATGCCAAGAGGCGCGCCACTCAAATGCACCTCCACCAAGTTCTCAGGCACCCCGCCCTTGCTGCGCAACTGGAAGTCCTCTTGCGCGGCTTGCGCGGCTTGCAAGTTGTGAAACCTTTGCGTGATCTCCATGGCCAAGGCCACTTTGACCTCTTTGGGGTTCAAGCCTTGCTCGACTGCGCGCTTTAAGCCCTCGATCTCTTGGGTCGACTTGAAGCTCAGCAAGGGGTACCACGTCCACATCAAGTCATCGCTGATGCTCAAGACCTTGGCAAACATCGTGTTGGCGTCATCGGTGATGGCGATGTAGTTGTGCTTGCTCTTGGACATTTTGTCCACGCCATCCAAACCCACCAAGAGGGGCATGGTCAAAATGCATTGCGGCTCTTGGGCATAAACCTCTTGAAGGTGGCGACCCATCAACAAATTGAATTTCTGATCCGTGCCACCCAACTCCAAATCGCTCTTCAATGCGACGCTGTCATAGCCTTGCATAAGAGGGTACAAAAACTCGTGCAGCCCAATGGACTGACCCGATTTGAACCGCTTGTCAAAATCATCTCGCTCCATCATGCGAGCCACCGTGTATTTGGCCGATAGCTCAATCATGCCACTCGCTCCCAAAGCCTCACACCATTCGCTGTTGTAGCGAATCTCGGTGCGTGCGGGATCCAACACCAAACTGGCTTGCTTGTAATACGTTTGGGCATTGGCCTCAATTTGAGCCTTGGTGAGGGGCGGGCGGGTTTGGTTCCTGCCCGATGGATCCCCAATCAAGGAGGTGAAGTCACCAATCAAGAAAATCACCTGGTGACCCAAATCTTGGAGTTGACGCATTTTGTTGAGCACCACGGTGTGACCCAAGTGAATGTCTGGCGCCGTGGGGTCAAGCCCCAACTTGATGCGCAAGGGCTTGCCCGTTTGCTCGTGGCGAACCAGTTTTTTGACCCACGCCTCTTGGGGGAGCAACTCATCACAGCCCTTGAGCGTGACGTCCAAGGCGTGCTGCACCGCCTCACTGAGGACTTGTGGCTGATGGGAGTCAGGGGTCTGCTGGGTCATGTTTTACTCAATTGCATGCGTGTTCTTTGCACCAAAGGTCTCTTTGAGGGACACAAAAGTCGCAAAAATGTTATTCAAAAGCGTCAATAAGCGGCCCGAAGCCCTTGAATTGACTCATCTTTTAGGCCGTAATTCCTTGGGTCCAAGGGGCCCAAAAAAGGGTATACTGACCCTCCCGCGTCTGAGAAATCGGCAGAAATGGGTTTGGCACACGTCCTGACTCATTTTAGCCTTTGAAGCAGGGTCCCGCTTGTGCAGCACTGGCACAATAGGATCTCTTTTGAATTTTTTCTTCGCCCCAATTCCATTTTGCACCCGGTGGTCTGTGTTTAGTTTTCTGAAATTGATTCAAGCCTTGGCAGCTGAGCTCTTCTTTGCCCTGTTGGCAATGATTTTGGCTGTGCGCGCCCACCATGCAAATCGCGCCAAATGGGCGGGCCTCTTTGCTGTGGCCCTCACCCTAGGGGTGTGCGGGGCCTCCTTCGCCTTGGTGAGCTTGGGGCCAGATGCCTCCTTGATCACCCCCAAAACACTGAGCGTGGCGCTGCCCCTCAACCCCCTCTTTGAATCCGAGCAATTGGGCTCCAAGCTTCAATTGCCCGCCACCGATTCCAGTGCGAGCCCTTCAAGTGCACCCCCCAACGCCAATGTGACCCATGCAGACCCATTGAGCAGCCATCTTGACCCCATGGGCTCGAACTTGGGTGCCAGCGCGCCCAGCAACTCCCTCACAAGCTTGCCCGAGTTGCAGCTCAACCCCTTGGAGTTGAACTCAGGCTTTAACATTTTCAAGAGCGAGTGGTCGCGCTCCAGCGACAACGCCAACTCATTGCTCTCGCGCCTGGAGGTGCTGGACTCCGAGGCCGCGCGCTTTTTGACGAGCAACCCGATGGTGCGCCAAAACCTCCTGGCCAAAGAGGCAAGACTGGTGAGCGTCAACACCAACGAGCGTCACCAATTGAATCAGCTCACCGCCAAATGGGTCGGCGCCAACACAGACCATTTTGAGCGCTTGGTCATCACCCGAAACGCCTTGGGCTTTAGCGCTCGCATGCAATCTGAGCCCCTCTTGTCCAGCACGCAAGTGGCAGGTGCCACCATTCAAACCAGCCTCTTTCAAGCCACCGATCAAGCCAAAATTCCCGATGCCATCGCCAACCAAATGGTTGAAATTTTCTCGGGCGACATCGACTTTCACCGCGCTTTAAAAAAAGGAGACCACTTCAGCGTGGTCTATGAGACCTTCTTGGCAGACGGAGAAGTGATCAAAACCGGCCGCATCTTGAGTGCCGAATTCGTCAACCGTGGCCGCACCCACCAAGCGCTGTGGTTCCCCTCACTGAAGTCACCCAAAGGGGGAGACTACTATGCGATGGATGGCAAAAATTTGCGCCGCACTTACCTCGCAGCCCCCTTGCAGTTCTCTCGCATCAGCAGTGGTTTCACGATGAGGTTGCACCCGATTTTGCAAACTTGGAAAGCGCACCTTGGCATCGACTATGCAGCCCCCATGGGCACGCCCGTTAAAGCCGTGGGCGACGGCGTCGTGGAATTTGCAGGTGTACAAAATGGCTACGGCAATGTGATCTTTGTGCAGCACCCCCAAGGCCCCTTGACCGTGTACGCTCACCTCTCGAGCATCAAAGTTCGCAAAGGACAAACCGTCTCTCAAGGAGACGCCATCGGCGCAGTGGGCCAAACGGGTTGGGCCACCGGTCCACACCTGCACTTTGAGTTCAGGCTCAACGGCCAACACCAAGATCCTTTGATGCTCGCCAAACAAATCGATGCAACCCCAGTGGCCCAAGAACTTCGCCCACAATTCAACCGGGTGGCCTTGAGCGCACAAGCCGCATTGGCCAAAGCACAAACGCTAGACACCATCGACATCGACTGAGGCAGTCCATGTCAGTCCCTCGTGAACCCACCGAGCCCCAGCTTTTTGTGGGCCTGATGTCTGGGACTTCCCTGGATGGCGTGGATGCGGTCTTGATCGATTTTTCCGACTCAAAAAACCCTTGCGTCTTGGGTCACAGCTTCTTGGCTTTCCCATCCGAGTTCAAACTCGAACTCATGGCCCTCAATGAAGGTTGCCAAGAGGAGTTGCACCGCTCGCATTTGGCTGCCAATCGCATCTCTGAGCTCTACGGCCAGTGCACCTTGGATCTGCTCCAATGCACACAACACTCACACGATCAAATCCGCGCTTTGGGCGCACATGGACAAACCGTTCGCCACCAACCAGGGCTGCACGACGCCTGGGGCTACACGACTCAGCTCTTGAATCCAGCCCTCTTGGCCGAGCTCACCCACATCGATGTGGTGAGCGACTTCAGAGCCCGAGATGTGGCAAGTGGCGGTCAAGGCGCCCCCCTCGTGCCTGCCTTTCACCAAGCGATTTTCAGCGCCCCCCATCAAGCGGTGGCGGTCTTCAACCTTGGCGGCATGAGCAACCTCAGCTGGTTGCCCCAAGCCCACCAACCGGAAGAGTTGATTGGCTTTGATTGCGGACCCGGCAATGTGCTCCTGGACCTTTGGTGCAAGCGCCACCTCAACATGGATTTTGATCGCAATGGGGACTGGAGCCTTCAAGGGACTGTGAACACCGAGCTCTTGTCACAGTTGCTTGAAGAACCCTTTTTCAAACAAGCTCCTCCCAAAAGCACGGGTCGTGATCTCTTTCACGCCACTTGGCTGGATGGACATTTGAAACGTTTTCACGCTCACACGGGCACGAGCCCAAGACCAGAGGATGTACAAGCCACCTTGTGCGCGTTGACGGCCGAGAGCTGCTTGCAAAGCCTTGCGTGGGTTCAAGCGCTCACGAGCTCTTCACTCAAGGGCTTGGGACGGATTGTTTTGTGTGGGGGTGGCGCCTTGAATTTGGCTTTGGTCGCAGAATTTCAAGAACGAACACGCCAAATGTTCCCAACCCAAGCCGTTGAGCTTCAAACATCAAAGGATTTGGGTTGGCCCGTTGACCAAATTGAAGCCAGCGCCTTTGCTTGGCTGGCCAATCAACACTTGAGCAAAGGATTTGGCAATGTGCCAAAGGTCACTGGTGCCAAAGGCCCTCGAGTGCTGGGCTCACACACGCCCGCTTGAGGAAGCCTTGAAGGCTCCCCCCCCTTTGGCTCAGATCAAACCGAGAAAGATGAGCCGCAACCGCATGTGGTGGTGGCATTTGGGTTTTTGATCACAAACTGTGAACCTTGAAGGTCCTCTTTGTAATCAATTTCAGCGCCCAACAAATACTGGTAACTCATGGCGTCGATCAAAAGCGACACACCATTTTTACTCATGGTGGTGTCGTCTTCGTTGGTCACCTCATCAAAGGTGAATCCGTACTGAAAGCCAGAGCATCCACCGCCTTGCACAAACACGCGCAGTTTGAGCTCAGGGTTGCCCTCTTCAGCAATCAAATCGGCCACTTTAGCCGCAGCACTGTCGGTGAAAATAATGGGCTCAGGCATCTGCGTTTCCGCTTCGTGTGCAACAGCGCTCATGGCAATCTCCAAAATGTTTTATACAAATATCCCAAAACCTCAGTGGGCTTTGAGCCCAAAGCATCGCTGTGTCTCAAACACATCCCCTTTGATGGACAAGCTTGAGAAATCGCAATACCTCAGTAATCAAGTCAGATATTAACAAAATAACTTCAACATCACCACCAATGTGGTTATACAAACCGGCAGCTTGGCCACTTGGCGACTCTCAAATTCCCAACAAAAAACCCAAAGGACGAAAAGCCACTTTGGGTTTTGTGTGAAGCAGGAATGGGTTTGAGGAGCCAAGTGCAGCAAAGATGCCACACCCGACTGGCCAACCCACCACAAAATCAGCGCTTGCTGAACTGCTTTCTGCGACGAGCACCGTGCAAGCCAACCTTTTTACGCTCAACTTCGCGGGCATCGCGAGTGACGTAACCGGCTTGTGAGAGCACTGGCTTTAAGTTTGCATCGTAATCGATCAATGCACGTGTGATGCCGTGACGCACCGCACCGGCTTGACCTGACTCACCGCCGCCGTGCAAATTGACTTGAATGTCAAAGTGCTCAGCAAACTGAGTCAACACCAAAGGCTGCTTGGCGATCATGATGGACGTTTGACGTCCAAAATAATCGGCAATGTCTTTTCCATTGATGGTGATTTTTCCAGAGCCCTTTTTCAAGAAAACTCTAGCAACACTGGACTTTCTGCGTCCTGTGCCATTGTTCCATTCTCCGATCATGTCTGGCTCCTTAGAAGGTTAGCGGCTTGGGTTGTTGAGCACTGTGGGGATGCTCTGCGCCCCCATAGACCTTGAGTTTTTTGATCATGGCGTAGCCCAAAGGACCTTTGGGCAGCATGCCTTTGACCGCTTTCTCAAGCGCGCGACCAGGGTGCTTGGCTTGCATGTCACGGAAATTCGTTCCGTAAATGCCGCCAGGGAAACCAGAATGGCGATAGTAAATTTTGTCGAGGGCTTTGTTGCCTGTGACACGCAGCTTGGCTGCGTTGATGACGACGATGAAGTCGCCCGTGTCGACGTGAGGCGTGTAAATGGCCTTGTGTTTGCCGCGTAAACGGAGTGCAGCTTCGCTGGCAACACGTCCGAGCACCATATCGGTGGCGTCAATCACAAACCACTCATGCACGACCTCAGCGGGTTTTGCGCTGAAAGTTGTTGTCATGGATTTATCCTGAAGGAAAGGTTTGTTGGGTCCTTTTCCACGGTCGGTGTTCTTCTGACGAGAACCTCTTAGGTGGGGAGATGAGACTAAGCCGCGGGACCACATTTTCGCTGCGAAGCCCTCCATTTTAGCCCATTTCAAGCGCTTTGCCTAGAACCCCACCCCCCTTGTTGCTTCTAAGCTGAAGCATTTGACCTCCAGAGTGCACTTGAAAAGTCTAAAAATGAAGCATAAACGGTTACCATCCATGCCATGTTTAGTTATCGCCACGCCTTTCACGCCGGCAACCATGCCGACGTGCTCAAACACAGTGTATTGATCGCTGTGACCCAATACATGACCGAAAAGCCCGTGGCTTTGAACGTCATTGACACCCACGCAGGAGCAGGACTCTACCGCTTGGACAGCGAGCACGCATTGCTCAGTGGCGAGATCAAAGAGGGGTTTCAGTTGCTGCAACAAGCGGCCAAAACCCACGCGCCCCCGCCCATGATTGCCCAATATTTGGAGACGGTGGCCCTCTTCAACCCCGCCAAATCAGCCGCCATCTACCCCGGCTCCCCCTTCATCGTGCAACGCATGCTTGGAGACAGAGACAAGCTCAAACTCTTTGAATTGCATCCAACCGACGCCAGGCTCCTTGAAGGTCATGTGAAGCAACTCGAGGCGGGCAGACAAGTCGCTGTCATTCGGGAGGACGGGTTTGAGAGCTTAAAAAAACTCTTGCCGCCTCCGAGCAAGCGCGCTTTGGTCCTGATGGACCCAAGCTATGAGATCAAAACCGATTACGCCAAGGTGAGCGCCAGCATTCAAGACGCTTTGCGTCGCTTTGCAACCGGTACCTACATGGTCTGGTACCCCTTGATCGCAAGGCCAGAGGCACACGATTTGCCCAAACGCCTCAGAACCTTGGCCAACCAAGCAGGTCGCCCTTGGCTTCACTTGTCACTCACCACCAAGTCGGCCAAATTCACCCCGCTGCCCCATCAACTCTTGGATGGCGCCAAACAAGAACGCCCTGGACTGCCTGGGAGTGGCGTGTTTTTAATCAACCCCCCCTACACCCTGAAGGCCTTGGCAGAGGAGTCCCTGCCTTACCTCAAAGAGCATTTGGGACAAGACAGTCACGCCCAGTTCCACATCGAGCACGGCGGCTCTTAAGCCAACCAGCCCAGCCGATCGCAAATCTCCAAAATGGGCTCACTTTGGTTCAAGCTGTAAAAGTGCAAGCCTTTGACCCCTGCCGTGTGGAGTTGATCGCACAAGTCACTCACCACATCCAAGCCAAAAGCTTTGATGGACGCCTGATCGTCTCCGAACTCTTGCAGCCTCAAACGAATCCAACGTGGCACCTCTGCGCCACACATGTCTGAAAAGCGCAACAGTTGTGAGGAGCTGGTGATGGGCATGATGCCTGCCACAACAGGAATGTCCACGCCCAAGCGGTAAACGTCGTCGACAAATCGAAAATACGCGTCGCTGTTGTAAAAGTACTGCGTGATGGCTGAATTCGCACCCGCTTTGACCTTGTCCACAAAAGCTCTCAAATCGGCTTGCGCGCTTTTGGCCTGCGGGTGAATCTCGGGATAGGCCGCCACCTCAATGTGAAAGGCGTCTCCAAACTGCTCGCGCGCAAAGGCCACCAAATCCCTTGCATATTGGAACTCGCCACTCGAGCCAAAACCACTGGGCAAATCGCCCCTCAAGGCGACCAGTCGCTTGACCCCCATGTGCTGCATTTGCGTCAATTGCGCCATGAGCGTGTCGCGACTCGCCCCCACACACGAGAGGTGAGCCGCAGGCGTTTGGCCCTCCAGCAAAATGGCTTGTACGGTGTTGAGGGTGCCAGCCTGTGTGGAGCCCCCAGCACCATAGGTGACGGAGCAAAACTCTGGGTTCAAGGCGTACAGTTTTTGGCGCGTGAGGGCCAACTTGTCGACCCCCACGGGTGTTTTAGGTGGAAAGAACTCCACGCTCAAATCTGGCCGATTGGCTTGACGGGTTCTTGTCATGACGGTGGGTCTCCTGCCCGGCACACGACACGCTCATGCAACACGGCAAAGAGCGCGCATGCTGATCAATTCGATGTATTGTTGAGAGAATGAAGCCCCACAGGCGCTTGAATTTCAAACGCTCTTGGGGCGGGGCTTCATGTCAACCCAAGACGCAATCAATAACGGTAAGCGTCGGGCTTGTAAGGACCGTTCACGTCCACACCAATGTAGGCCGCTTGCTCTGGTGAGAGCTCGGTCAACATGGCGCCCACTTTTTTAAGGTGCAAACGTGCCACTTTTTCATCCAAGTGCTTGGGCAGCACATAGACCTGGCCCACTTCATACCTCTCAGGGTGCGTGAAGAGTTCAATCTGCGCAATCGTTTGATTGGCAAACGAGGAGCTCATCACAAAGCTTGGGTGGCCCGTTGCACAACCCAAATTCACCAAACGGCCTTTGGCCAACATGATGATTTTGTGACCATTGGGCAGCACGATGTGGTCGACTTGGGGCTTGATTTCTTCCCAAGTGTATTTCTCCATCGACGCAATATCGATCTCGTTGTCAAAGTGTCCAATGTTGCAAACGATCGCTTGGTCTTTCATGTTGAGCATGTGCTCATGCGTGATCACGTGCTTGTTGCCGGTTGCAGTCACAAAAATATCGGCCTTGTCTTGCGCGTAGTCCATGGTGACCACTTTGTAGCCTTCCATGGCCGCTTGCAATGCGTTGATGGGGTCAATCTCGGTCACCCACACCTGAGCGCTCAAAGCCCTCAAGGCTTGCGCACTGCCTTTGCCCACATCACCGTAACCAGCGACCACAGCCACTTTGCCTGCGATCATCACGTCGGTTGCGCGCTTGATGCCGTCCACCAAAGATTCGCGGCAACCATACAAGTTGTCAAACTTGCTCTTGGTCACGGAGTCGTTCACGTTGATCGCTCTAAAGAGGAGCGCGCCCTTGGCAGACATTTCCTTCAAGCGGTGAACACCGGTTGTGGTCTCCTCCGTCACACCAATGATGTGCTTGGCTTTTCTGCTGTACCAAGTGGGATCTTGGGCCAATTTGGCCTTGATCGCTGCGTACAAACAAGTCTCTTCTTCGCTGGTTGGGTGATCCAAGAGTGAGCGGTCCTCTTGTGCCTTTTGACCCAAGTGCATGAGCAGCGTGGCGTCACCACCATCGTCCAAAATCATGTTGGGGCCTTCATCTGCCGTGTTTGCAGCACCAAACTCAAAGATCTCGTGGGTGTACTCCCAGTACTCGGTCAAGTTTTCGCCCTTTTTGGCAAAAACAGGTGTGCCCACTGCCGCAATGGCTGCAGCAGCATGGTCTTGTGTTGAATAAATGTTGCAAGAGGCCCAACGCACTTGTGCGCCCAAAGCTTGCAGCGTCTCAATCAACACTGCCGTTTGAATCGTCATGTGCAGCGAACCCGTGATGCGAGCGCCCTTCAATGGCTGGGCCTTGCTGAATTCTTCACGAATGGACATGAGGCCGGGCATTTCGGTCTCGGCAATTTTGATTTCCTTGCGGCCCCACTCGGCCAAAGACAAATCGGCCACCACATAGTCCGTGGCATGCAAGGGTTTATTCACAGCGTTCATTGATCATCACTCCAAAGCGGTTAAAGATAAACCACTGCCCAGTGGAGAGACCAAATGCGGACCCAACAAGAGCAAACGCTCGCGTTGGCTGAACCCTTTGGCTCACTCATGTGGGGGGAGAGGAACCATGCAGATGAGTTTTGACTTGATCGAACAAAACTCATCTGCAAGAAACGCCCTCACCTCACACTGACACAGTGGGTGAGCGCCGTTGCTTGCATGATTCACCGAGCCTCACCACGCGGGCATTGAAGGCGTGTGGATCAACCCACAAAGGATTGGCCTTGCTCAATGACCCTAGGGTTGCATCGCTCCTCGGATGGTCAATATTTTAACCCATCGACATCGAAGACGACAATGCCCCTTTTCAATTGACCCCCACTCAAGCGCCAA
>Ga0007854_10001025_pt1 | contig 18152 bp, 18 predicted proteins | sample CryBogCBH12Aug08_FD_60382 | JGI IMG/M metagenome (GOLD analysis project Ga0007854, IMG submission 60382) | Freshwater microbial communities from Crystal Bog, Wisconsin, USA - CBH12Aug08 | ecosystem: Environmental > Aquatic > Freshwater > Lake | place: Crystal Bog, Wisconsin, USA | collected...
GCAATAGATTGTAAAGATATTGCTGTAGTATAAAATTTACCATAATTATCTAATGTTATTTTTTGAAGAATTTCTGAATTGGAAAATGTTTTAGTTGGTTCATTTAAATCATATACTTCACTAAAAACACGATTTCTTAAATCTTCAATAATTATTTCAATTATTGAAAATGATTTACTAAAATTAACTGATATAGATATTAATAATGATCTAAATATACGCATCTTTTCAATAAAATATCTATTATGTTCTGAAATTTGTTTATCTATAAAATCAATAATTTCTCTATATTGCATATAAGTGATATCATCTGTATAAATTAAAAATGGTTCTAAATAAGAAACGATATCTACAACAGTTAATTTTCCAATTATATATTTTTTCATTAAATTAAATAGTATTTTTGTTTGAGGAATAATTGTATTAATGAATTTTTTATAAGTTTCTAATTTATCTATTCCTCTATGTTCATCTAAATTTAAATAATAATTTTTAATGCTATTTGCAAAATTAGTTTCATTTATTCCAATTTCTTTAAAATTATATATATATTTATTATTAACAATTGTTTTTTTTTTCAATAATTGCCAATAATTTAAAAATGCTAAATTTAAATTTGCTTTATCTAAAATAGATGTTCCTGGTAGATTTATTTTAGAAAATCGTATTACCGGTTCAGGTAAAGTTATAAATGATTTAATAGACATAATATCATTTTGTGTAATATCACTTCTTACTGTAATTAAACGACTACTAGTAGAATCTATTGTATCTAATTTGGTTAAATCTAAATTATATGTTTGAATATTAAAACGTTTATTTTTTATTAAATTATTAGTAAAAACCGATGAATTCATATTTTCTAAATTATCTGTAATTACGGTAATATTACTATTTACACTTTTTTCTATAAGTATTTCATTTAAATTCTCTTCATTTATTTCTTCAAATGGTGTAAAATATGGATTTAACTCTCTATATAAAGTTGAATACGCATTCTCATTTTCATTAAAATCATTTGATTTATACATTTTTAGAATTTCTATTATACTTTTTATATCTTCATTTAAATCTATATTTATAATATCATCAATCGGTTCATCTTGATTTACATTATATACTTTTTTTATATTTCCTACAGTAGGTAAAATCCAATATAAATTAATATCAAATTTATCAAAATATCTATATAATGGTTTATTGGTGGATTCATTTATTACAGCACCTAAAACATTCTCAAATTCATCGAAATAGGAAAATTGTTCTCTCAATTGTTTATAACGTTCAATCATTATATGAATATTATTTAAAACGGAGGTTTTTCTACCTAGATTAGGTATTTCTGATAGAAAATTATCTAATAAATCACTTAATTGTGTTTCTAAAGTATAATTTTGATTTTTTGCGGATGGAATATATTTAACAATTGGTCCTAATATTTCATCACCATATTGTGATTGATCTGCTTTAATTATGTAATCTTTTATTTTATTAAAAACATATGATGTATTACTAGGTATTTTAATAGTAGATTCTTCTTCTTCTTTTTGTTCTCCTCTTTTAATTTCTGCTTCTATTTCTGCTTCTATTTCTGCTTCTTCTCCTTCTCCTTCTTCTTTTCCTTCTTCTTTTCCTTCTTCTTTTCCTTCTTCTTTTCCTTCTTCTCCTTCTTCTTCTTCTTTTTCGAATAATTCAGGTTTTTCTCTAATTTCAATCATTTCAATTGGTAAATCTTCTGGAAGACCTTTATAATCAAAATTTATATACATAGTATCTTTATCTATAGTGGTTATTTCAATCATATCATCTTCCAAATTGGTAATTTCACCGGTTAAAGTAAATGGATATTCTCCAGTAAAATAGATATTTATCCATTTTCCTGGTAATAAATTATTTTGTATACAATAACTGGGACTTTCATTACGACTTAAAATAGCAATGCGTGTAATATGACCATCATCTAATACACCGTCTTCAGATATATTAATTCTAATTTTATCTAGAGTATTTGTATTAAATAGATAAATTTTAGATTTATCAATATAATCAATAATAAAAGTTTGATTATTTAATATATCATTCGATGGATTTGTAATATGTATGATATCACCTAATTGTAATTCTAGTGTGTTATTATTTAATTTAGGATTTGATTTTAAAATACTTTTAGGATTATTAGATGACATTTGTTTCTATATTTATAATATAAATAAATAGTTAAATATAAATCAATAATTTAATTTTTAAAATTTATAATGTAGTTCCTAAATATTTAAGTATATTTTAATAACTTATATAAGTTATTAAATATTTAAATTAAGAATTATTATAATTATATATATATATGGATTTATTGCAACAACAAAATCAAGAAATTATTAAAGGTCGAATTGAAGCATATGAAAACAATAAAAAACTAATGATGGAACAAAACAACATAAGAATGAACCAACATCATTTGAAAAACGAACAAGAAAAAATAAAACAAAATGAACAAGTGTTATCATTAAATGATCGTATGTTATCATCTGATCACGTAAATATAAAAAATAATGAACAAATGTTATCAACTGAACAATTAAATATAAGAAAAAATGAACAAATATTATCAACTGAACAAATAAATATAAAAACAATTGAGAATGAACTAAAAGAAGAACAAGATAAAATGAAATTAATAGAAGATAAATTAAAACTAGAACAAGATAAAATGAAAACAGAACAACAAGAAATAAAAGCTCATCTTTTAAAAGTAGAAAAAGAAGAATCATTACAAAAAGAACAACAAATAAGAGAACAATTATTAAAAGCAGAAAAAGAACAAATAAAAGCAGAACAAATGAAATTAGAAAAAGAAAAAGTATTAGAAAAAGAAGAACAATTAAAAGAAGAACAAGATAAAATAAAAGCAGAACAAATGCAAATAGAAAAAGAAAAAACATTACAAAAAGAAGAACAAATAAGAGGACAAATTTTAAAAGCAGAAGAAGAGAAAAATAAAGCATTACAAATACAATTTCAACAAAAAGAAGAAGATAAAAATAAGAAAGCGGAAATATTAAAAATAGAAGAAGATAAAATACGTAAGGAACATAATATAATAGAACAACAACAAAAACAAATATTTTTACAAAATAAAGTTGCAACAATAAAAATAAATAAAATTCAAGAAACAAAAATATATTTAGAAAAATCAGAAGAAATTAAAAAAAATATAATACAATATAAAGTAGAATTTGATAAATTAAAATCTGAATTAACTAATATTTTAAATGAAAGTATAGAAGCTGAAAAAGAGAGAAAACAAGCGGAAAAAGAAAGAATAGAAACAAATGAAAAAATGTTACAAGCAAATAAAAGAAGAATAGCTAGAATACAAGCTGGTAAAGATCGAAAATTAAAAAAAGAAATTATTGAAATAAATTTAAAAAATATTAAAAAACAAATAGAAATATTACAATTAGAAGAACACGATTTAGAAAAATTAGAAACTAACAAACAAAAAATGGTAGAAATAGTATCAGACAAATTATCTAATCAATTTTTACCAGTAAATGTAAAAACTTCTACAATATCTAATACAACATCACGTACATTAGATAATACAACATCACGTACATTAGATAATACAACATCACGTACATTAGATAATACAGAATCACATAAACCAGTAGTTTCTTCATCAGCATCTTCATCAGAAGAACCATCAGTTAATACAAAATCACATAATTTATTAGATGATATAGAATCACATTTACATAATCCATTAGTTGCTTCATCTTCAGCTTCAGCTTCATCTGGTGGAAATACAAAAAAAAATTCTAAATATAAAAAAAGAATTACATATAAAAATAATTACAAATATAAAAAAAGAATTACATCTAAAAATAAATATAAAAAAAGAAAAAATACAAAAAGAAATTAATAATTAATAATTATATAAAATATTTAATTTAATTAAATTTAATTAATAATATAAATTATTATTAATTAAATATTTAAATACTTATGGTGTGAATGATTTTTGTATTTTTAAATAAACTTCAATAGCATCAGTAATACATTCTTTTAAATGTCCTTTTATAGTAGATAGTTCAACCGGTTCAGTATAAGAGATTTTAATAATACTAAATGTATCGTGTGGATGTATTTTTTTAAATCCGCAAAAATTTAAAACTTTAGTTTCATAATATTTAGAATATAATAAATATTCTAATATTTTACCAATAGTATAATCTTCATTTTGAAGAATAATATCAAAAGAATTTAATAAAGTAGTTCGTGAATTAATGATTTCAAGTTCATTATTATCAATAATAGTATTAATTTCCGTAAATTTTTGAATTAAAATTAAACAACCTTGAAAAACAATTTCGTGATTATCATAAATACCTATAGATTTAATAACAAAATCAAAACTATTTTGTAAAAATATTCTTTTTCCATCAAGTAATTTCCAATTATCAATTTCGAATTGTATTTCAGCTTGATTTTTATCTTCATCTTTCCATATTTGTATTTTTTTTTCTAATTCGATTTCTTGATTACGAATATCAATTGTATTTCCATAAGAACATGTAGAGATAACATTAAACATTCCATCTTCTTTAGCAGAACCGATATTAAATTCACACGTAAGATGTAATTTTTCTCCAGACAATTCATCTGCCATTTTAGGTCGTAATCTTACGAAATCAATAAAGTAATTAGTATAAGGATCAGCAGGGAATATTTCTCTAAGTTTTTCATCAGAAATTGGTTCTAATGTAGTAATATCTCGAATAGTAAAATTTTCAGTAGTGACATATATAATAGTATCAGTATTATTTTGTACATTGACTTCCATAATATATTTATCTAAAGGGAAATCATTAATTTCTTTAATATGAATAGGAATACAACTTAATCGTTGTTTAATAATTTCATTATTTAATCGTGTGGTATTTGTAGTAATAACACATTTATTTAAATTATTAGGTGTAGTTTTAAATACAATTATAGGTATATCAGATATAATTGTTCTGCGAAGTCCATTAGCCAAACTAACATTAACTCCATTAAGAGTAAAATGTAATAACATATCATCCTCAATTTCTTGAGTTGTGGTATGTGCATTGAAATCGATAGTTGGATTCATTGTATTAATAATAGTTTATATTTAAATTATAAATTTAAATCATTTTTTTTTAAATCATATTTTTTAAATCATATTTTTTAAATCATATTTTTTAAATCATATTTTTGTAAATGAGTTAAATATATAATTGAAATAACTAATTATAAATAAATGAGTTCAATTTTTTACTATAGTAAATATTGTGATGTTTGTAAAAAATATTTACAAATTTTAGCCAAAATGAATCTTCAAAAAGAGATACATTTTATATGTATTGATAGAAGAACAACAGATAGTAATAATAAAACATATGTTATTTTAGAGAATAATCAACAAATAATTTTACCTGAAAATGTTACACGTGTTCCAGCATTACTTTTATTAAATAATGGATATAAAGTTTTATTTGGAGAACAAATTTTACAACATTTAAAACCATCTCAAGAAGTGGAAGTTAAAAAAGCGACTCAAAACAATATGGAACCAATGGCATTTGCATTTAATAGTGGATTTAATAATATTATATCAGATCAGTATAGTTTTTTAGATCAAACACATGAAGATTTAGAAGCAAAAGGCAATGGAGGAATGCGTCAAATGCATAATTATGTAGATTTATCAACAGCTCATAATGGAGAAATAACTAAATCAAACGAAGATGATAATACAACAATTCGAGGAACAAAAAAAATGGGTGAAGATGATTCTAATCAAGAAATGGATTCAAGAATGAAAAGAATGCAAGAACAGCGTGATTCGGATTTAAAAATGATAACGGGAAATAAACCACCAATGAGTTTTTAATTTTAAATTAATTCAATTTTTAATAAAGTAATTTAAAAGTAATTTAAAAAGAATATAATAAATACATAAATGAGTAATATTTTATTAACTTTTAATAATCAATTTATAGAATTTATAAATTATATAGAAACAATTTTTCCTGATGATACAGATATAGTAACTTCTAAAAATGCTTTTATTCTTGCTAGAAAATCAAATCCCAAAATAATTATTAAAATTTGGAAAACTTGTATTGTATTAAAATATAAAACCGAAATTGAATCGGGGGATTTAAGTTTTTTTATAAATAAAGATTATTCTCAAGATATATATTCTACTAATTATGATAAAATAATGGAATGTATAGATAGATTACGACAACCTATTAAAAATATGGATCCAACACAACAACATACAACTATGAAATATATACAAATTTTAACAAAATTGTCCGATTTATATATAATATAAATTATAAATATAATAATATAAATTATAAATATAATAATATAAATTATAAATATAATAATATATATTATTTTAATTAAATAATATATATATTAATAAGATTGATTTAAATAAATATATATAATTATAATTAAATGGATGAAATTCTCTCAAATAACTCACTAGATAATATTCCGTTAGATAATAGTATTCCCGAAGAATTCTTTAAAATTATTAGAGATTTTATTTCTGATTTAAAAATTACATTTCCAGAATATATTCATTTTATTAATAAATGGTGGAAAAATATTGATGAATTCAATTATATCGATGATGAAACCGAACGTAAATTAACTTTTTTAGAAGCTGAAAAACAATCTATTATTCTTTTATTCAATTTTTGTCAAAAAAAAATGCCACCTAGATTTTTTGATATTTTATATCAAAATGAAGATATGTTTAAAGAAGATTCACAAATTGATACTGAATTCCTTCCAAAAATACATTTCAAAAATCTATGGCAATATGATATATCCAGCAAAACACGTGAAACTATTTGGAAATATTTACAATTAATTATGTTTTCAATTGTAGGAACACTTAATAATAAAAATGCTTTTGGGGATACTGCTAAAATGTTTGAAACTATCGATCAAGAGGAATTTAAAAGTAAATTAGAAGAAACATTATCTCAAATGCACGGATTATTCGATTTAAGTAATAATGTATTCGATTTAGATAATAATTTAGAATCTAATTCTAATTTACCTGATGCTACTAAAATTCACACTCATATCACTGATATGTTAGATGGAAAATTAGGACAATTAGCACGTGAAATCGCCGAAGAAACCGCTTCTAATTTAGATATTGATTTTGATGATGCTACTGATATGAAAGATATACTTCAAAAATTAGTTCAAAATCCTACTAAAATTATGGGATTAGTTAAAACTGTTGGAAGTAGATTAGAAAATAAAATAAAATCTGGAGATTTATCCGAAAGCGAACTCGTTATGGAAGCTACTGATATTATGAATAAAATGAAAAATATGCCTGGAATGGAAAATATACAAACAATGTTAAGTAAATTAGGAGTTAATAATTTTGGATTAAATGGAAATGGTGATACACCTGCTACAGAATCACAATTAAAAAATAAATCGAAAATTGAAAAAACTAAACAAAGAATTCGTGCGAAAGCAGAAACCAATTTAATTAATAAATTAAAAGAAGAAGAAGACAAAATACAACAAAGTAAAGAACCTTTGATTACAGAAGAAGAAATCCTTAAAATATTTAGTAATGAAGAAAAAATAGAGAGAACACCTCGAAATTCAAAATTAATAAAAAATAAAAATAAATAAAAAAGAACTGGACGATTTCAAACAATTCTTTTTAGAAAAAATATTGTTGTTAGAGATTAATTTATTTATTAAATTTTTTAAACCAAATGTTTTTTTAATTGTCTTCCAAATTTAGTTGTTAATTTTTTCAAAATCATTTTTTGCTCTTGTCCTGTTCTAAATTTATCAAAATTATTTTTTAAATACTTATTAGTAGACAATATATTTATAAAATAATGAACTTTAGTTATAAAATTTTTCAATAATATTTTTTCTAATTCAGTAAATATTAGTTTCAATTTTACTTTTTTTGATGCTATAAATTGATTACAAGGATATAAATTTATATTTTTAACAGTATCAAAACAATAAAATACAGATATTAGTCTTTCAGTTCCAAATATTGTATGAATAAAATTAATTTTTTTATTGAATGAATAACAAATAACATCATCAAATAAACATTTAATAGCATCAAAATAAAATATAATTGTTCTTGTATTTTTTATAGTAGGAAATATTATTTCTTCTTTAATTTTTATACTTTCATTAATAAGATTTTTTAAATTAATACCTAATATTAACCAAAAATGTTCTTCTGTAAAATTCAATATATAGATTATTAGTTCCAGAGGTAAATTCATTTGTTATTTAATTATAGTTTTAGATTTAAATGAATTTCAATTTTTTATTTTATTCAAATATATATATATAATGGCAATATCATCTAAAAATATTATTTTTATAATATCAATTAATGATAATTATGTATTTAATATAACCAAATTAAATATTAATGAAACATTGCCCATAATAGATATATTAAATTATTATATTAAAATACCTTTTATTATTAATTTTAAAGAACATTTTAATTGTTTAGAAGAATTATTTGTTTCAGGAGACAATATTATTTTTACTAATATAAAAAATATTATAAATTATATCAAATTTGATACTCCTATTTCAGTTTTAACATTGAATAAAAATTTATTTTTTAAAATTCAATTAAATTGTCAAAATATTTCAGATAATGAAATATTAATTCTTAAAAATAAATTTTCTGGAAAACCACCAGTTACTACATTATCACCAGTTGCAACCACCTCACCCGTTACAACAATAACACAACCTCTTGCAAAATCATATCCAGTTATAAAAGCAGTCGAACCAGTCGCAAAAGCATATCCAGTCGCAAAAGCAACAGAACCAGTCGCAAAAACACCACTAACCACAAAAGCAGCAGAACCAGTTTCATTTTCAGTAAAACCCAAATCATTATTATCATCGTTAACAGAATATATAAAAGAATCATTTTCACCACCAACAACACCTAAACCAGTTCCACCAACAACACCTACACCACTTCCATCAACAACACCTACACCAGTTCCATCAACAACACCTACACCAGTTCCACCAACAACACCAGATCCAGTTCCATCAACAACAATATCACCACAAATATATCCTAATAAAATAAAACATCATAGTTATCAACATACATTAAATAAAATTTCAAAACCATTTTATGCAACATATGTATGTAATATATGTAATGGTGGTATAGAAAATAATTTATTATATCATCATAGTAATAGTAAAAGTGAATTTAATTCACATTTACATTGTACTTTAACATATCCATATTCTTCAGTATATAAATCAAGACAAAATAATTCAATTAAAATAGGAGGTAATTCAAAATCAAAATCAAAAAAAAAAAGTAAAAGAAAAAATAATAAAAGAAAAAATATATAATAATATAATAATATAATATATGAAATCATCGAAAACTTATAATCTAATTATTCTTTTTTGTATTCTAATTACATTAGGATTTTTATATAAAAGATATGAAAATACACATAAAAATGACAAAAATTCAAAAATACATAATGAAATTCAAAAATATTTATTGGATGGAGATACTTTAGGTAAGAGTAAAAAACCCATATTATGGATTCATATACCATATGAATATAATTCAAGGAATTGGTTAAATTTTGGTTCTCGTAGTTCATTAGATTTAAATCAACCATATTTATATTTAACGGTTAGAAGTATAATTAAATATTGTGATTCTTCATTTACGATATGTATTATAGATGATAATTCATTTAAACAATTAATCAATAATTGGAATATTAATATGACAACAATATCTGAACCGATTTTATCAAATATTAGAATATTAGGTATGATGAAATTATTATATATTTATGGTGGATTAATATGTCCTTTATCATTTGTATGTATTAAAAATTTATTTAGTTTATATGTAAAAGGAATTAAAAATGAAAAAATGTTTCTTTGTGAAACTATTGATAGAAATATTACATCAACAGAATTAGATTTTTATCCGAATTTATCATTTTGCGGAGCTCCAAAAGAATGTAATACTGTTAAAGAATTATATTCTTTTATAGAACGTATTATATCTCATGATTATACTGCAAATACACAATTTTTAGGTAGTTTTGATAAATGGTGTAATCAACAAATCCATTCAAGTAATATAAATTTAATTGAAGGTAAAGAAATTGGAACTAAAACAATTGATGAAAAACAAATAATATTAGATGATTTAATGTCGAATTATTATTTAAATTTAGATAAAAGTACATATGGTATTTTAATTCCATCTACCGAGTTATTAAATCGAACGAAATATCAATGGTTTGTAAGATTATCACAAAAACAAGTATTAGAATCAGATACTATTATTGGTAATTATTTATTACTTACTACATCATATGAAGAAGGAATATTAGAACCATTGGAACCATATATAAATAGAAAAGTTGAAAATAAATTTGTTGGATTTTGGAAAGTTCCAGAATATCCTGGATTATATGGTCTTAAACCCAATTATTTGGGGAATAATTTAAGTAAAAATCAATATACAAATCGTTAATATTTAAATATTTAAATACTTAAACATTTAAATATTTAAATAATAATATATATATTATTAAAATACTTAAATATTTAAATAATAATATATATATTATTAAAATACTTAAATAATTAATAATAATATTAATTATATGGTATATACAGTTCCTGATTGTTTAGTATTAAAAATTCAAGAAATCGAATCTCATACAAATAAAATAGATACAGTAATATATATTATTTATAATAATTTATATGATAATTTTATAATTCGTGGAAAACGAACTGATTTAAATGAATCATGTAGTTTTGGATCATATTCATTTGAATGTAAATACATTGATGATGTAATAAATTTCTTAGATTATACTATTTGTAGTTATAATAATGTTAATGAAATATTATATAATTATAAAAATTTACCTCGTAACGCAAATGATATAACATTTGATTTTTTAGATAATAATAATGATAAATCAAATGAAATTTCTGGATATAATAATATTGATTTATGTGAAAATAATTTAAATAAAACTTTAGGCATAATAAAAAATACACAAAATTATTTTAACTAATATATATATATGAATAATATATTAGCATTAATTTTATTATGTGCTGCTGCAGGTGGAGGATATTATGCAGCTGATAGTAATATTATGGGAACTTCCAATAATAACGATCGTCGTAACAATAACAATGAACATGGTCACGGAGGTGGAAAAAAAAGAAGAAAAAGAAAAGGAACTAAGAGAAACTAAATGTTGAGTTTAATTATTATAATTAAATTGTAATTAATTATAATACACTATGAATGACACAACATCATTATTATTAGCAACTTTAGTTTTAGGCATAAGTGGTTTAGGAATATATATGTGTAGTTCTTCTAATAGTTTTCTAAATAAAAATACTTATAATGAAGATATTTTATTTAAATCACCAAAATCAAAAAAAAAACAAGTAGATGACAATGATGATGACTCTGAAACAGATGAATCCGGAACAGAGACAGAATCAGAATTAAATGATGAGTTAGATTCTGATGATGAATCTCAATTAGAATATAATGAAGATTTAGATAATGGAAAATATTCTGGAAAAAAACAAACTATAAAAAATACAAAAAAAGCAAATACAAAAACAAAAAAAAACAAAAATAAATAAACAAATAAATAAATAAAACAAATAAATGTAATGTAAATAATGTAAATAGTTTAAACTTATCTCAAATATAATATTTATATTAATATTATAAATGAATAATGATAACAACGAGTTAAAATATAAATCATTTATATATTTTAACCCATATATAGATTATGATAATATTGAAATTGCAATATTGGAAACTCAATTAAACGATTATATAAAGATTTATTCAAAAACGGATGATATTGATACAAAATATGAGGAATTATATAATAAAAAATGTAAAAAAATAATGATTTCAGTAAAAAATAAGAAATTATGTCGTGGTATTAAAATAGAATATATAACACAATCATTACAACAAGATGATATATTAATTCTATTAATGTGTCCTAAAAATAGGAATGTGTATGGGTTTGCTACATTAGAATTTAAATGTAAATTGCCGAATTTATTTATAGAATTAATGGCTACAAATAAAAAAATAAATATAAAAGGTTATGGTCGTATATTAATAAATTTAATATTACAAATAGGTAATTTATTTTTTGTCGAAAATATAAAATTAAAACCTATCCAAGGTTCAATAAATTTTTATAAAAAAATGGGATTTATTAATGATACAAATGATACAAATGATACAACCAATTTAGAAAATAATTATTTAATATATAAATGTTAATAATAAATATAATACATAATATTATACGATGATTTATCATATACTATTTTAGATGTATATGTAATTTTATTAAAATTACATATTTGACGTAATATAGTAGTAAATGAATTATATGTAAGTTTATTATTTAAATATTTATGTTTAGAATTATGATAATATGATACACATTTAATAATAAATTGCTGAATAGATTCATTATAAATTCCTATTTTAAACGAATTAAGATTAAATGTATAATATTTATCATTTTTTAAACAAATAGAATCTAATAATTCAAAAAAAAAATTATTTGGGAACTTCTCTTTAAATATTTGTACTGACATAATATATGTAAATACAAAAATACAATATACAAAAATGTTATTATTTTAATATTTCAACAAGATTATTCGTAAATAATGAAAGTTCAATTTCATCTTCATGTATATTATGAAAAATAGTAATATATTTACATATATAAGGTATAATTTTATATTTTTGTTCTTCATTAATAATTAATGTATTTTTTATAAAAATAAAATAATTATCAAGTATATCAATTACAGAATAACCTTTATCATATAATTCGTTAATTAAATGAATTGCTTTTATAAGTTCTTGTTGTAATATTAAAATTGTATATTCTTCAAATATTACAAAACTTATATTTGAACAAAGTTGAATTGCTAAATTTAATGTAATACGTTCATTAAGTAATTTAAATTTTTCCATATAATTAATAAGATTTTTGATAGTATTATTAGAAATATTGATAATAAAATCTTTAGCATCATCATCTATGATAATATTTTCAACTTTTTTAATATTATCCATAATTTCAATTAATTTTTCTTTTTTAAATTGTTTTATTTTTATAATTGTAAATCTAGATTGTAAACTTTCTATTACTTTTTGAATATTAGTACATGATGATATAAAATGAACATTATGACTATATTTATCAATACAATTTCTAAAAACTTGTTGACTTTGTTCATTAATTAAATCTATATCATCTAATACAATTATTTTTTTTTTATTTTTTATATTTGAACGTGTTTGACAAAATGTTTTAACATCTGTTCTATAATAATTTATTCCTTGTTCTTTAAGACTATTTATATATAAAATATTTTCTTCATAATTTTTTAGTTTATATTCAATATAATATTCTTTTATTAATGCATTTAAAAAAGATGTTTTTCCTGAAGCGATATTACCTATAAATAATATATTCAAATTATCTATTAAAATTAATGCTTTAAGCATTTGAATTATATCAGTTTCTATTCCAAAATCAATAAAATATAATGGTTGATATTTATGAATAAATAATTTATCATTCATTTATTATATACGTTAATAAATATTTAAGTATATCTTTTTATAATATATTAATAATGACTGATAACTATTATGAAATTTTAGGTGTAAGTGAAAATGCAACTAAAGATGAAATTAAAAAATCATATAGAAGTTTGCAACTTAAATATCATCCTGATAAAAATGGAGGTAATATAGAATTATCTACTAAAATTAATCAAGCATATGAAGTTTTAGGAGATGAAGATAAAAAAAAATCATATGATTATGAAAGATCCAATCCAAACCCATTTATGAGAATGAATAGTAATACTATGAATGCAGCTAATGTTGAAGATATCATTAATATGATGTTTGGAGGACAATCGTTTCAAATGCATGGAATGCCAGGAATGGGAATGCCAGGAATGGGAATGCCAGGAATGTCGGGAATGCCTTTAGGACAAAATATACATATTTTTAATGGTGCACAAATGCATAATTTTCAATCTTTACAAAAACCTATTCCTATTATTAAAACTATAACTATTAATTTATCACAACTTTTAACTAAAAATATTATTCCATTAGATATTGAAAGATGGATAATTGAAAATGGAAATAAAGTATTTGAAAATGATATTATTAATGTTACTATTCCTTGTGGAATTGATGATACTGAAATTATCATTTTAAGAGATAAAGGTAATGTATTAAATGATACTATTAAAGGTGATGTTAAAGTTTTTATTAAAATTAATAATGATACTTTATTTAAAAGATCTGGGTTAGATTTAATATTAGATAAAACTATCACACTTAAAGAAGCTTTGTGCGGATTCTCATTTGAAATTATATATATTAACGGGAAAAGTTATACATTAAATAATAATAAAGGTAATATCATATTACCTGAATATAAAAAAATATATACTGAAATGGGATTAATACGTAATCAACTTAAAGGAAATATGATTATCCATTTTCATGTTGAATTTCCTGAAAAATTAAATAATGAACAAATCACACAATTATTGGAAATTCTTTAATATTAAATTATATAATTGTCATTTACTATTATTGAAAATATAAAATATTTTATATTTTATATTTTATATTTTATAATTGAAATACTTTTAAAACATAAATTAATCGTTTTTAACATATTTACATAAATAAATCATTTATTAAATTTATATATTTTTTTTGTAAATCTACATTTGTTGTTAAATAATTATCTATCACTTTTCTATTTTTTGTTAGATAACTATCTTTATTTGTATCATGATTATTAATAGCTTCAATTAATTTATCACCTCCTTCTATATAATTAAATTGATCATAATAATATCCAACTTCTTTACACAATGATGCATTATGAACAATAGGCCAACCCATCCATGCCAAATCAAAATATAAATAATTCAAATTATTTTCCCATTGATGAGAAACAGCTATATTCGCATATTGAGTCATAAACCCCAAGGTATTATATCTACCTTCAATTGATACTTTCTTGTCAATACATAAATCTAAATTATGCACTATTTTATTGAAAAATTCTAAATTAAAATCTACTAATTCTTCTTTATTAAAATTAGAAATATTATTAACAAATACTTGAGTTATATTTTTATTATCTAATCTATATGCATTTTCACAAACTAGTAATGATGGGAACGCCCATTTCATAATACTTATATTTGGTTCAAAAATTGCTATTTTTTTTATCGTATTTACATTTGGTTTATATAATAAATCATCATATTCTTTATGTTCTGCTAACATTACTAATTTTATAGCATTTTCCGACCATATAAAAGGAACTTCTATACATTTAGTTCTATATAATGTTTCCCAATAATGTTGATTTGTATTTATCATTTGTGGTATTCCCCATAATTGATCGTACATTTTTATATCATTCTTACTAACATATTTACACGAATCTTTCTTTTTATGTTGATTATAAAGAACTTTTTCTGTATCAATAAAATAAGAATTTCCACATAAATATGCTATTAATTTAGTTTTTAAATATCTTAATTGTTTTATTATATTTACAGGTAATTCAAAACCTAATGTAAATACTATATCAAAATTTAGTATATAAATTGTTGAAAGTTTTATATATTTAAACTTTTCTGAATAAAATATTTTATTCAGACTCTCTTTATCTATTTTATCCAAATTACTATCATCTATAATAAAATAACAATCATAACCTATATTATTTAATAACTCTCCTAAATATAATACATTTTGTATTATTCCATTTTGAAACATTCCATTTACTGAATTTGGTAAATGTAAAGTTATTCCAATTTTTGTTTCATTTATATTTTTTAACACATTATTTGGAAAATTATTTATTGCTGGAATAATATCTGAATTATAGTAATGTTTTAATAAAACCTCTTCTTTATCATTTAAAATATCATAAAATGAAGATTCAGTTGTTGAATTCAGACGTTCAATATATATTACATTTTTTAACGAAATTATATCTATTGAATTCACTAAAATATCTTTTACTATATTATTATAACTATCTATTATATTATATAAATCTTTGCTAATATAATGATTATCATTTAATAACACATTTTTATCTAAATTATATAAATTTTTAAGTGCATTATATATTATTATATTTTTTTTTTCAGATCCAAGAAATCCACTAAACATTGAATTATTATTAACCGCTGATTTTACTGTAAAAAATGAATAATTACCAACTATATATTCTATTTCTCTCTCTAACATTGCATTACTATCTATATGCACTCCTCCATTTAAATATAAATAATAATATTTAAAAAAATCACTTTTATGTTCTTCTCTTGAAAAAGAATTAAATACATTTACTGCATCTATAAATTCAGGAATTACATTTTCTTTTAAATATAATACAATTTCTTCATTATTAAACTGATAATAAGTCCAACCTTTTGATTTAGATTGTATTTGTTCGATAATATAACTAGGTTGTTTAAATAAACACGTTTGAAATATTACTGTAGGAATTCTCATTTTATATTACTTAAGAATTTTTTTTTATACAATTTATTCATTCATATTTACCAATTATTAAAAATAAATCGCAATTTATAATAATCGTTATAGTAATAAGCATTTTTATTTCATTTATTTATATTACAAATTGTAATTACAATTTATTTATTACAATAATATACTAAATAATATACAATAATATACTAAATAATATACTAAATAATATACTAAATAATATACTAAATAATATACTAAATAATATACTAAATAATATACTAAATAATATACTAAATAATTTGTATTAATAATTATACAATTATTTTATTTGTAAAATAAATAATATTTATTATAATATATACATATGTCAGGGCTTACACCTTATGCTAATGTAATATATACACCTGGAATTACACATCTAACATATATAGATAGTAATAGTAGTATTACAAATGTTGTTACAGTTGCACCTACTACAACTTTAACTATTACTGCTCCACCAGTAAATCCAACAGATGCTACTAATAAAACATATGTTGATGGTCAAGTATTAACTTTAACTGGAATGACTAATAGTCAAATAACTGCTTTAAGTAGTTTGGTTAATTATTATGAGGGTAGTGATATATCGTCCATTGGTTCTTTAACAACTTCTCTATTATCAACTAATTCTACTGTTAGTTCTTTATCATCTGCAACATCCAGTAGTTTTGTAGTAACTAATTCTAATGTTACATCTTTATCAACCGCTTTAGCAACAACTAATTCTAATGTTACTACTTTATCAAGTAGTTTAGTAGTAACTAATAATACTATAACTAATTTAAGTACTAGTACATCAAACGCGAATTCTACTGCTAGTTCTTTAACTAGTTCTTTATCTACATCTACATCATCATCTATTGCTAGTTTATCTACTAGTTTATCAACCAGTTTATCAAATACTAATTCTAATGTTAGTTCTTTATCAACTTCTACATCATCATCTATTGCTAGTTTATCTACTAGTTTATCAACCAGTTTATCAAGCACTAATTCTAATGTTAGTTCTTTATCAACTTCTATTACTAGTTTATCTACTAGTTTATCAACTAGTTTATCAAATACTAATTTTAATGTTAGTTCTTTATCAAGTTCTACATCAACAAATATTTATAATTTATCAACTTCAATATCAACTAATTTAACTACAAATAATTCACAATCCGCATCCATTAGTTCTTTATCAACTTCAACATCAAATAATTTTGTAGCTACTAATTCTACTGTTAGTTCTTTAACTACTTCTTTAACTACATCTGTAGGCACTTTAACAACTAGTACATCAAATGCGAATTCTACTGCTACTTCTTTAACTACTTCTTTAACAACATCAGTAGGCACTTTATCTGTTTCTATATCAAATAATTATCTTGTAAATAATTCACAAGCTTTA